>Ga0209578_10000505_pt1 | contig 47481 bp, 45 predicted proteins | sample tdAd472_FD_187127 | JGI IMG/M metagenome (GOLD analysis project Ga0209578, IMG submission 187127) | Marine sediment microbial communities from the Atlantic coast under amendment with organic carbon and nitrate - tdAd47.2 (SPAdes)... | ecosystem: Environmental > Aquatic > Marine > Coastal >...
GGGCCAGGAATTCCTCCAGGTAAACGATCAGGTCGTCCTCGTCTGCCTCGGGGTCATTCCAGCAGAGAGGCTCGGCACTTTCGGCAAAGGTCTCTGTCAATTTCTGCTTCTTCAATGGACCCTTGGCCTGATCCTGGAAAACCTTGCGCCCTTCCGCATCGAAAATCCTGGCCATATTCAGATCGTCCCCATCCATCAGGAAGTGGAATCCGATATCGCCGTCCGTGGAGTTGATTTCGATAATCGCCTTGCATTCGCCAAAGTCATCACAGGGCTCTGTTGCCTGGACATAACCGCCAGCCAGGGAAGCGGCCAACACGGCGGCACCCGAACTCGTCAAATTGAACAGTTGCTTTTTCATTACTTTCTCCTTTTCCGGATACTTTGCACTGCGCAAATGCCAGCACACCTGGATCCTGCCTTTTATGCCATGGGATTCGATCTCCCTATCCGCAATCAGGATCCTGCGAATGCCATACTAGAGGGGCAACATTACCCCAAGGTTATCGCCACATTACCAAGTGGTAAGCAACGGAGATTCATGCGCAGAAGGGAAACTGGTGTTCAGGACGTCGCCGGTCTATCGCAGACATGAAACCGGGTAGATCCTGTGAGTAGTACTGAATTGGCTGGCCAAAGAAAAGTGTTCACAGGCAGGAATTTCCGCCCCTGCCTGAAAAGGCCGGGAATACCGGGGCAGCAGGGATGCGGCTGGAATAAACAGGGAAAAGGATGAAGCGGTGTGACCTGAAGGCAGGTCAGGCTGGCACCGGGGTAATTTCACTAAACGACGGAACCAGCCTGACTGGCCGTCAAACATTAGGGAACCACTGACTGATTATGGAAGAGTACCTCCATAATCAGTCAGTGGTTCCCTGAATATCGGGCGTTCTAAAATACCTAGTTGGCCAGGTTTACCTTGTTGGTCCAGAAAATATCGATATTGCCCAGGCTATTGTCCTGACGATTGGAAAACCAGCTGAATCCTTCGCCACCGGGCGGCAGGGCCGGACACATATCGTTGGCCGCGGTATTGACTCTCGGCCCCAGGTTGACTGCCGGACCCCAGCTGTTTTCACCCTGCTGCATGCTGCCCCACAGGTCCATGCCGCCAAGTCCACCTTCCCGGTTCGAGGTGAAGTAGACCATGCCGCTGGTATCCTGGGTAAAGTGAAATTCTTCCGCGGCGGTATTGATATTCGGTCCCTGGTTTACCGGTTCCATCCAGTTACCGTCGCCATCCTGCTGCGAGCACCAGATGTCGGATCCACCGTAACCGCCCGCTCTCCGGGAGGCAAAGCACAGAGTTTCGCCGTCCTGCAGTATTGCCGGGCAGTGTTCATTGCCCTCGTTGGTGCTGATGGGATAACCGAGCAGCTCCGGCTCGGTCCAGCTGCCGTTGACTTTGCGGGTGACAAAGAGGTCTGTAGCGTTGTTGGGGTTACTCGTTGCCAGCCGGTCGGACTTGAAATAAATCGTGTTGCCATCGGCAGTAATCCAGGGTTCCCGGTCGTCACCACGGCGCAGCGGGTCCACGTTGGTAGCCGGCGCCGCATTGATCGGCAGGCCCATGTTCACCGGCTCATTCCAGGTGCCGGTCTGTTCATTGAAAGTCGCGATGTACAGATCCTTGGGGTCACCCGGCGCCACCGCCATGTCTTCCCGGGCACTGCAGAAAACCATGGTGCCATCATCGGCAAAGGAGAGTTCACCTTCGGCCCACATCGTGTTTATCGGTTCGCCGAAGTTGTGCACTGCCAGGTCGACCCAGGAGCTATCCTGTGCCCACCCGTGACTCGAGGCCAGCAGCACCAGTGCGGCAGCGATGCCGATCACCCGGTTACGGTTGTTGTTTTCTGTTGTTTTCATCTTGCTTACTCCTGGTTGTATACCTGTCGAATTATAAACCTTCAAAACATGGTCAGTTGTCACGCGCACGCGGATGGGATGCCAGGTCAGCCGGAAGATTCCACCCTGAAGGTCCACCACCGGTCTGCCCTTGGCGCACCTGGCGTCGGTGCACCCACCGGGTTGGGCAGGGAATTCAGCTTGAGATCGCGGGCAAGCCAGGCACGGTCCATTTCCGCCGGATCGGTGACGCGATTCAGAACCACCGGGTAGACGATACCGTCCAGCCTGAGTCGAGCCGGCTCGTCGGCTTCCACCCGGGCGGCCCAGTACTTGGTGTCGCAAACCGAACAGCTGAGATAGAGATTGCCATCGGGAGTGGACATGCAATTGAGATTGATGGAATGGGGCCGAACCCCTGCCCATATCTGCAACTGGCACAATTCCACCTGGTTGGCAAAATTCCAGTCGGATACCGGTTCCTCGGCGCGTTCGCCCAGGAGAAGTCCTCCCGGTGTGGTCTCGCAGGGGCAGATTGACGAGTAAATCAGGAAACCGGCTATGGCCACAACCGCCAGTCCAGCCACACCGGAACCGATGTAAATCGGCAGCCTGGACTTTCTGTTATCCTGCAGCGGCTCACTCATGGGGAATAACCTCCGATTGTTATTGTTGATGCCGTACCGGAAATACGGATTGCGCCTGCCAGTCTAAATTAAGGGACCAGGCGGGTCCAGCCCACAGCGGCCGAACCCGCCTGTTGTGTGCGGAGATCAATGCGCCTTGCCGCCGGATACAGAGAGTCGTGGCAGAATTCATTCACCTGCCACGAGGTCAGGACCCGCATCCTGACGATCAAGGGCAAAAAAAACCGTTGCGTCGTCGGCCGGTGTCGAGTCGGTGCGCCGCATTCCCAGCTTTTCCAGGACCCGAATGGATGCGTGGTTCGGCGCATCCGTGGCGGCTCTTATGGTCCTGAAGCCCAGTCCGGCAAATCCCTGCCGACACAGTCGCACGGCCATTTCCGTGGCCAGGCCCTGGCCCCAGTGACCCGGCAGCAGCCCGTAAAGCAGCTGGAGCTGTGGTGGATCGAAAAATTCACGAAATCCGCCAAAGCCGATGATTTCCCCGTCCCGGGACAGCCGGGCAGTCCAGAGCCCGGCACCGTTTTCCCGGAACCGGGCGGCACTGGCATCGATCTCTGCCAGGACCCATTGCCGACTGACTTCAAGGTCGTCCAGCAGATAGCGCCTGACGCCGGCATCCCGGAACACGGTCAGCAGCGCATCCGCCTCGATACGGCGGAAGGGAGTCAACAGCAGCCGGCGGCTGCGCAATTCGGGCCCGGTGAAATCCTCCATCCCCGTTTCCTCAGCCGGGCTTCACAATCCGCGCCTTGTGCACGGGACTGCCGTCGCTGCCGAAAAACGGTGATGGCGTGCCGGCACCGGTAAACTTCCACGACAGCATCTTACGACCCAGCCTGAGCATGTATCGCAGTGTGCCCTGGCAATGGGGAGGTGCTTCCGGCAAGGGACCGGTGGCGGATTTGACCTGCACCCGTGCCCGGATCGGACCCAGCCTGTCATCAAGCTGTGACGGATCGGCAACGAACACAGTCACCAGTCCGGCGAAAGGTACCGAGGCGGATACGGTATTGGCGATGGGCGTGTTGCAGCAGGCGGCATACCAGCGATAAAGTCCCTTGTCGGACAGGCGGAGGCATTCAACCTGGTCCATGCCCTGGGTAATCTCCAGTTTTGTCGGTGCCAGCTGGTAGATATCGGTGCCACCGGCTTCGTCCAGGATGTCGGCGCCCCTGCCCAGGTGGTTGGCAAACGCCTGGCAGTCCCGGCAATAGCAGATGAGACGCAGCCCCTCCCGGGGATCGATCCTGTTGGCCCTGCCCCTGACCTGGCCACAGCGGCAGGCGAGTTCAACGCTTGAGGTCCTGCCGGCATCGTTCACAGTGCATACTCCACGGCTTTGCGGGCATGGATGGCAGTAGTGTCCAGCAGCCTGGTGGTGGTCGACTGCTGATCCACCAGCATGCCGATTTCGGTGCAGCCGAGAATAACCGCTTCGGCACCCCGGGCGGCCAATCGGTCGATAATGCGCAAATACTCCTGCCTGGCTTCCGGCCTGAACCGGCCAAGGCACAGTTCCTCGTAAATCACCTTATGCACGAAGGCCCGATCCCGATCATCGGGCACGATGACATCCAGCTGATGGTGTTGTTCAAGCCGTTCCCGGTAAAACGGCTGTTCCATGGTGAAAGCCGTGCCCAGCAGACCCACGGTCTTTATCCCCTGTTCAACGAGTACTTCACCCGTGGCATCGGCGATATGCAGCAGGGGGATCTGCAGCGCCTCCTGAATTTCCGGTGCCACCCGGTGCATGGTATTGGTACAGATGATCAGAAAGTCTGCGCCAGCCCGCTCCAGCTGTATGGCGGCCCCGGCGAGCACGCGGGCGATCTGCGCCCAGTCATCGGCATGCTGCAGACGCTCCAGGGGCCCAAAATCCACGCTGTTCAGGATCAGGCTCGCCGAATGCAGCCCGCCCAGGGACTCCCTGACAATTTCGTTGATCGCCCGGTAGTAGACCAGCGTACTCTCCCAGCTCATGCCGCCCAGCAGGCCCATGGTCTTCACCGCACTCGCCACCCGGTCACACTACTCATCCCAGATTCCTCCAATGGTATACGGGCTGTTCCTGCCGGCAAAAAAACCGCCTTTCACGTAGCGGTAGTGCCGGTCGAGGCTGTCTATTCGCGCCATTTCGTCACTGCTCAGCTCGATGTCCACCGCGGCCAGGTTCTGCTCCATGCGCCCGGGATCCACCGACTTGGGAATAACCGCGGTGCCGCGATTGACAGCCCAGGCAAGCAGCACCTGTGCCGGTGATATTCCCCGCCCGGCAGCCACGTCGACAATGACCTCAAGCTCCATCAGCAGGGGCTCATCGGCTGCCTTCATCATCGTGGACCTGTCCCCGGAACCCAGGGGTGAATAGGCGGTCATCAGCACACTGTTGGCATCACAGAACTTCTTCAGTTTCTGCTGACTCAACAATGGATGCATCTCCACCTGGTTGACTGCCGGCCTGATACGACAACTGTCCAGTAAATTCTGCAGCTTGGTGACGCTGAAGTTGGACGTGCCGATATGTCGGGTCAGCCCCCGGTCCACGCAATCCTCCAGGGCGCTCCAGGTTTCTGCCAGCGGTACTTCCGCCAACGTATAAAAATCCTCCCGTGAATGGGGAAAACTGACCCCCTCCTTGAAAGCAATTGGCCAGTGAATCAGGTACAGATCCAGGTATTCAAGCTGCAGGTCAGTGAGGGTCTTCTCAAGTGCCGGTCCTGCCGCCGCTTTCCTGTGTGAATCATTCCATAACTTTGATGTGATCCAAAGATCGCTGCGCTGGACGTCACCCGCCACCAGGGCGTCAGTCAGGCCCCGGCCGATTTCCCCTTCATTGCCGTAGATTGCCGCACAGTCGAAATGCCGGTAGCCAACGGAGATGGCATGCCGAACTGCACGGTAAACCTCACCGGCCTCGGCTTTCCAGGTGCCAAGGCCCAGGACCGGCAGCCGATCCCCGTTTTCACAGTACAGAAACCTCATCGACTTAATGCGGATGCGTCGCCAGGTGCTGACGCAGCAGATCCTTGCCGTAATCGTTGCCGTTGGGAGTTCTCACTACCGTATGAATATGATCGCGGGTAGGCGTGCCCGGGGGATTCTTCTGCAATGTCCCCACCGGGTTCTGGTGATCAAACTCGATGAGTATCACCGGGCTGTGAATCCGGTAGTAAAATACCGCATCGGCATCGACACCGCCTATCCACGCAAACCAGGTGGAGTCAAGATGGCTGGCAATGGCATCCATGTGGACCCGCGCCTGGGCATCATGCATATTGCCCACGTAAGCCCGGATCAGTTCAAGCAACCGCTGGCGCTGGGCGCCGGTCAGTTCGGATCCCGGTATGCCTTCGTAGTCCAGCACCAGGTTGTCCTGGTTGGCGGCGGCCAGCTGATTGTTGCGCACCTTGTCGGGACTGATGGTGGCCTGCGCACGCTGTCCCTCATCAAGGGACTGCATCAGGGCCAGCCCCAGGTCCTGTTCCTGCTGCAGAATAACATTGCCGGCATATTTCCCGGTTTCGGTAAAGACCGGTTCGCCGCCCCAGAATGCCGGGGTCATCACCACCTGGTCGCCCAGTACGAAGTAATTGATAACCAGGTGGTGCCCGTCGAGTTGCCAGCCCCAGGGCTCTTCCGTGGATGGCAAACCCATCAGGGTGAAATAGTATTTCTCTTCACCGTATCGAATCCGGTCACCGTTCATTTCCAGCAGGGCCTGCTCGGTGCGCATGATACTGGTGGTCAGGTCCAGTCCCCTGGCGCTCAGCGACTCCTCCAGCAGGTTCCAGGCAGCTGCTTTCTGGTCTGCATTCATCTCTTCCAGGCTGATGCCGTGACGGGCGAAAATACCGACATCAACATTGGACCAGTTACGCCATTCCGGGTCATCCACGGCAAAATGACTGCGACTCAGGCCCACCGGGTCCAGGGTCGCCAGGAAATCCATGGCCGCCTCGACCACGGGTGCCGTGGATACCCCGGTGGAACGAATTGGAAACAGCCCGGTCTGCAGGCCGGAGGATGTCCGCAGACCCACGAACGGTTCGCCCAGGGCTTCGGCAACGCCACTGGAGAACACGCGCTTCGTGTTCAGCAGGGATTCCGGATACTGATCCTGGGCCTCCACCGTGGAAGTGAGCAATGCTGAGCTGACAAGGAAAACTGCGGCGGCTTTCATACTCAGGTTCTGGAATATCATGATTATTCTCCCATGCCGGAAGCCAGTGGATTCCGGTCACTTGTTATTTTCCGATCAGGGGCCGGGTGGCGCCTTGGCAAACACTTCGATGAGCCTGACAAGTTCCGTTATGTCCCGCAGGTCGGCAATTTCCGCGGGCGAGTGACTGTACCGGCCGGGCCATGACAAACCGGCGTTGGGGGCACCGAAAAACGTGAAGGCGGTACCGTCGGTGCTGCCCTGGGTCAAGCCGATCTGGACCTCAAGCCCGGCTTCTTCGGCAATAGACCGGTTTCTGTCCAGCTCCGGGGGAATGGCCAGGCCGCTGTTTTCGACGGAGCGCAAGACCGGCCCCGCACCCAGTGGGGCAAGGGCAAAATGGGGCGATTCCAGCGGTGTGTCCGAGGTCACGAAAGTATCGATACTGTATACCCGGCGGGCTTCCATGCCAAAGCGCCGAGCCAGTTGCCCGGCGCCACGCAGACCGCCCTCTTCCCTCACCGACCAGGCAAATATCACACGCTGCTGAAGCTGTTCAGGATCCAGGTTGCGAATGGCCAGCAGCAGCGCCGTGGTGCCTACCCGGTCATCCATGGATCGGGAGGCATAGCGGTACCGTCCCATGCGGAATCCCTGTTTGAATCCGGTTACTCCCATACCGACCCTGACGCCTGCAGCGCGCAGCTGCTGCGCATCCCTGCCGAACCAGGCCTGGACCCGTTCCGGAGTCTTCTGTCGTGGATAGTGCCGGGTCAGGAAAACGCCCCGCAGCTGTTCCGGGTCCGGCAGGGAATCCACGTCGCTGTTAGGGTCAAGCTGCAACAAAGCCGGCTGCCCTTCCCAGGCGGTGGTCACGACTCCACCCAGCCGGGTCAGGTCAACCACTCCGTCCGCCCGTATGTCCGCTACCTCCCAGCCCACCTCGTCCATATGGGCCACGAATACCGTTGCCTCCCCCTGGCGGGGCCCCATATCAACCCACAGGTTGCCCATGTCATCCACCTGGGCGAGGTTTCTGGCCCAGTCCGGCAGGCCGTTATAAACCAGATTGCGTACCGGACCTTCATGACCCGGTACCGCGGACAGTTCCGCGAACCGATCCAGCACCGAGGCCGTCTCCATCAGGCCGACGATGTCCTGGTGGGTTCCCCAGCGCGAAGCCTCGTCATTCACCGGTGTCGGTGGTGCCGGCGCCATGCGCCAGGCAGGTGAGGAGGCCAGGGGATCAATGGTACGAACCAGGCTGTTCAGAAGATCCCTGGCGCTGTCAACGGTCACCCGCTCCATCAGGGCATCGGGGCTGACTACCTGGGGAGTCAACCCGACCATTGTTGCCACGCCGGCGTATCCGGCAACGGCATCGAATCGTTGACTGACCCCGTCCAGCACGTCGAGACCGGCCTCGTCACTTCCCGGTCCGACCATGATCAGCCCGTCCACCGGCGCCAGAAAACGCAATGCAGCACCGAGCCCGGTCCAGCCGAACACCTGCTGGCTGCTGAGCACATAACTTGTCCTTCCCTGCCCGCTGATTTCACCCTCGGCGGCGGCAAAAACTGCGGCGCAACCGATCCTGGCACCGGCCCGTGGGCCGGCAATTTCATCGGCATAGCTCCAGGCTGGCAGCTGCCGGATTACCGGATCAAGCAGGTCGATACCCATGGCAGCCACTTCTTCTGCCGACGACGCACCCACGTCCAGCCACAGGTCGTCGGCAGTTACTACGGTCGTTTCGTGGCGATGCTGGGCGGCAAAATGGCCGTTTGCCACCGCGGACACACCTACCAGCGGTCCGCTTCGTGTCAGGAGACGAAGATGCTGCCCTTCATGAGCCTGATCCCAGAGTGGGTGACGTGACCCACTGCCGATACGATGCAGTCTGAGATAGCCATCCTGGGTGATCTGGCTGACTGCGTAGGCATAGGCATCCAGCGCACAGGCCACTACGCGGTGTGGCTGTCCGCTGCCAACCTGCTTGACCAGGTTGCCGTAACGGTCGACCTGCCAGCCCGGGTAATCGCGTGCCAGCAGGGTGGTGGCATGATGTTCATGGCCGGTGGGCGCATCCAATGCCAGCCAGGATGCCAGGATTGCCGGCTCATCCTGGGCATGAACCGCGAAACCTGATATTGAAATCAGTGCACTCAGCAGCACCCGTACCCGGATACACGTCCAGTTTTCTTGTCGGCTGCCAGGCCGCATTGTCCGCCACCAGGTAAATCTCCCGGACAACAACCGCCGGTCCGAACACTTTTGTTGTAACAGACCCTGGCGACACGATTGCCTGCCTGACTCCGGCCGGGGTGTCGACCCCCTGTTGGCTATTCCCCCGATGAAGGACTCACTCGGTACTGCTTCAGACATGGTTGAACCTCTCCAGAAATTGAGTCCCGACAACAGCATGCCGATCCCGCGTATATCGACCGGCATTCGCAGTCTCAGGGTACGGCAAGCGGCCCGCTGCAACGGATCTGCACGTGTACCCGCAACCTGATCCGGGGGTCGAAAATCGCCTGCCCTGGGCACGGCGGTACGGGACCGATGACCGTCTGACTATAACGCAGAAAAACACGTTTAAACAGCCGGTGGCAAGCATTCAGAACGGCCTGTCCGGCGCCGACCGGTCCTGCCCGCTCCCCCCGTGGAGACCCTGTCCCTGTAAGGCGCCACCGACTGATTACCTCCGTACCACCGCAATTGTCTGCTGCCGGGACTGCCAGTGACGATGCAGACCAGCCCAGCCCGGGGCGCAATGTCTGGGACAACAGACCGGGGCCGGGACACCGGGACCGCTATACTTTCCCGACTGTGCAATCAATGTGGACATTTGCTCTTTCCGGGGCTAACGTTCATGGCTCCTGTCGCAGCTGGATACCGGGGCGAATCCGGGGACTTCCGGAAGGCGCGAACCGGTGACCGAACGTACAGTGTGATGCTGTTTAATTCCAGGAAACCTCTGATTGAGCAGGGATGTGTTCTGCCCTGCTCGATAAGAGGGTCCCTTGACACTCGCGGAATACATTCAAAATGGCCGAACTGGGAAACGATATTGACCGGGCAGCGGGACTGCTGCGCTCCGGGGAACTGGTTGCCATCCCCACGGAGACAGTCTATGGACTGGCGGCTGACGCCATCGACCCGGGCGCCGTGGTAAGAATATTCGAGGTTAAAAACCGTCCGGCATTCGATCCGCTGATAGTGCACGTGGCCGATATCGACGAGTTTTCTCACTATGCCGGTCCCATACCGCCGGCCGCAGTAAAGCTGGCGGAGCAGGTTTGTCCCGGCCCGGTAACGTTTATCTTTCGCAAGAGCCGGGTCATTCCCGACCTGGTCACCAGTGGTCATGCCACCGTGGGGCTGCGGATACCGGACCATCCTGTCACACTGCAGTTACTGAAATCCCTGGAATTCCCGCTGGCGGCTCCCAGCGCCAATCCGTTCGGTTTCGTCAGCCCGACTTCGGCCATGGATGTCCAGGATCAGCTGGGCGACCGTATTCCCTACATCCTTGATGGCGGCGACTGCCAGGTTGGACTGGAGAGCACGATTATCGATTTTTCCGGCCACGAGCCCAGGATATTGCGACTGGGGGGCCTGTCCCTGGAATACCTGGAAACCCTGCTGCAGCAACGGGTGGCAATACAGACCAGCAGCAGCAATCCGCGTGCTCCGGGCATGTTGACCAGTCATTACAGTCCCGGCCGGCGGCTGCTGGTGGGCGATATCCCGGCGCTGATCGATAGCCACCCTGATCTGGAACTGGGCGTACTGGCCTTTCGCCATTTTTATCCCGGGGTCGTCAAACAGCATCAGCGCATCCTGTCGCCGGCCGGCGACCCTCAGGAAGCTGCCCGCAACTTTTTCCGCAGGCTGCGTGCATTCAACAGGCTGCCCGTGGACCTGGTGATTGCCGAATGGCTTCCGGACGAGGGACTGGGTCGGGCTATCAACGATCGATTGCGCCGCGCGGCAGCCTCTGCGGACATGCCTGACCGGGGAGCACCGCCGGCCACCAATCAGTAGTACCGGCATTGCCGTCCTGCAGCAGCGATCACCTGGCGCCGGGGCGAAAAGTGATCCACCGGGGCGGCCGGAACCCCGGCATCTTGCCAGCCCATGAATCTTCACCGAGGTTAATCCAACAGCGATGAGGTAACGGTATTATTTTTTCTGCCAGTCCAGCAACAGCCTCACCAGGGCGGTCCACACCGGTCCTAAAAAGAGGGTAATGGCGATAATCGCCACGGTCAGCTGGTAGGAAACATCGGTAACAATCATGGCATTGAGGCCGATGGCCGCCAGCACGAAGCTGAACTCTCCCACGTGGGCCAGCAGGGCGCCGCCATAAACCGCATCCCGGCCAGCCATGCCAAGAAATCGGAGTATCACCGCGTTGATCAGGGTATTGGCCAGGAAAGTCAATACTACCAGCAGCACGATCTGTTCCCAGTAGGCGGCCAGGAACCTGCCGTCGATCAACGCGCCGACCGAAGCAAAAAACAGTGCCACGAAGATTATCTTTACCGCATCCAGCTTTGCGGTCACCCACTCCGACTCTTTCATCCTGCCGATTATCATCCCGGCCAGGAAGGAACCCAGGGCGGTGGACAACTGCAGCATCCCGGTGACAAAAGCCAGGACCACGCAGAACAGCAGGGCGGAGAACACCTGCAGGTCCGGCTGACTGTTCAGCCGGTGCAGCAGCGGGATGATTATCTGCTCGGTACGCACGATCCAGACCAGAAGTCCGGCGATCAGCACGCAGCCCAGCAATTGCCGCCAGAGGGTGGATACCTCCACCGCATCGCCTCCCAGGAATCCCAGGACTATCAGCATCGGTACTACCAGCAGATCCTGCATGATCGAGATCCCCAGCAGGTTCTGACCAATCCGGGTATTCATTTCGCCCCGGCTTTTAAGCCCGTCAATGACCACCGCCGAGCAACTCAGGCTGATCACGAAGCCAATGAGTACCATGCGCGCCAGGGGCCAGTCGAAAAACAGCCCCAGCAGACAGACCACTGCCACCGACAGGATAACCTGCAGCAGGGTGCCCACGAATGTCACCCGCCAGCTGGCAAGCAGCTGTTTCGGTGAGATTTCCATGCCGATGAAAAACAGCAACAGCACGACGCCGATGGAACCCAGCTGATTCATCAGCGCCGTGTCAGTGAGGAATCCGATACCGTGAGGCCCCAGCAGAGCACCGGCGAGGATATAGCCGGTAAACACCGGCAGCCTCATCAGCGACATCAGCAGGCCGAACCCCAGCGCCACGAATCCGCAAACCAGGAAGTAGATGATTATCTGGTCGGTCAGCATGTTGAAGCCCGGGTGGACGAGTTTAACAACTGGTGTTGCCGGTGAGTGGTTGCAGCCATCAGGTGTCAGTTGCCACCGACCAGCACCGGAAACAGCCCGCGAAACCCGTTGGCCATGATTTCAATGGCAATGGCGGTCAGGATCAGACCGAACAGGCGATTCATTACGTTGAGACCGATGGGCCCCAGGAACCTGCCGATGGGGCTGGAGAGACGCAATACGGCCCAGACAATCAGGCACACCAGCAGAATAACCAGGACAACCCAGACCAGGTTGAATTCAGCGCCTGGCCGATGCATCTGGATTATCACCGTGCTGATGGAGCCGGGTCCGGCCAGCAACGGAATGGCTATGGGCACCACGGCAATGTTTTCAAAGCTTTCCGCAGCCCGTCTTTCCACCGCCGTCGATTTCATCTGGTCAGGTTCAGCCCGTAACATGGTCAGTCCCATCAACAGCAGGATGATGCCGCCACCGACCCGGAAGGAAGGCAGGCTTGCCCCCAGTACGGTCAGGATATTTTCTCCGAACACGGCAGCGATGGCGAGCACTATGAACACGGTGAGTGCCGCGACATTCACCGCCCGGTTGCGCTGTTCCGTGGTGTAATCCCGGGTCAGTCCCAGCAATATGGGGATGACCGCGAACGGGTCGAGGATAACCAGCAGGGCAGTAAAGAAACGGGTATATTCAGTGACAAATTCCATGGCCGGGATCTCGTTGTTTTTCCTTTATTGTGTATTGTGTTGTAACCCGGCCGGAGGCTGATGGCGTTGCCCGGAAAAAATCCCGATTGCTGCATTCGGATTGCAGGCACGGGTTGAAATTTCGCTGCAGGTGCGGAGTGAGTCCGGGTTTCAAAGCTACGGACTAACAGGCATTAAACCAACAGTTTTACTCCGTCCTCGCGTCGCGGTTTTTCCCGGTAGTTTACATCAAGGAGCCGCTGATTAATTGCGCATGTGCTCTGCGGGTGTCTGCCGGGCGCCGCAGAAAGGCGTCGTGCACGCAGAACGCGGTGGAGGCCAGGATAGACTCCGGTAGCCCGGAACGTTTGGCTGGACCTGGTCCACGGCACTCGCTATGCTCGGATTACCCGATGGAAAAAGGTATTACGATGAGATTAACCAGCCTGCACGTTTCACGCCTCGGTCACCGCCGGGTTTTCCTGCTGCCGTTACTGTTCCTGCTGACCACGTCTTTCGGCCATGCCCAGCAGGAGCAGCAGTTTCTGCGTTTTACCCTGCTGGCCCTGACCGACGACGACCAGTCGCGTCGCGAATTCGAAAACCAGCTGGTAATTCGCCTGCAGGAAGACCGTTTCGATGCGGTTGCCAGTTTTGAACTGCTGCCGGACCCGCGGGGCATGGCACCAGGGGAGGTCCGACGCCGGCTGCTGGAATCCGGCGTACAGGCAGTGCTGATATTGCGGCCGCTGGAACTGGCTGAGGGCACCACCCTGTCGCCCGGGCAACTGCAGTTGAGTCCGGGAGAGTTCACCAGTGTATCCCGGTTTATCAGTGGTTATCGAGGGGATAATTTTGCCGTGCGTACCGTTGTTCAGATCGCCGGATTCCTGTTGCAAAGGGACGCATCGCAGCTGTTCTGGCACGGCGTTATCTGGCTTGACGATACCGTGGAAACCGAACAGAACCGTATCGACCGGATTGTCGACCTGGTGCAGTTCAATCTGAATAATTCGCGAAGTGCACTGCGTGCCCAGCTGGGTTTTCCGGCACTGCGTCCTGATTGAATCAATCGCGGAAGTACGGCACTCAATCGGCCACCTGTCCTGCACGGCAACCGACAACCATCCCCTCAGGCGTCACTGGATCGCTGCTGCTCTGCCGTACGCTGCCTGTTCTTGAATGAAAGTTTTTTCTTGCGTCGCTGCTGGATAACGGCCTGCATGGGCTGACCAATATGTGATTCGCCCCGCTGTCGGGCCAGCTCCATCTGCCGTTCCCGTTCGGTAAAGCGCTGGACCTGCTCACTCGAGTGCTGTTCATGGCAATACGGACAGCTGACCCCCTGTTGAAAAAGTTCGCTTTGCCTGTCCTGTTCACTGATGGGCATCCGGCAGGCGTGGCACTGATCGTACTCGCCTTTTTCGAGATTGTGGTTGACCGTTACCCGATTATCGAACACGAAACATTCACCTTCCCACCGGGTTTCCTCCTCGGAAACTTCTTCCAGGTATTTCAGAATTCCACCCTTTAAATGATAGACCTCTTCGAATCCCAGTCTGCGCAGGTACGCCGTGGATTTTTCACAACGGATACCCCCGGTGCAGAACATGGCCACCTTGCGATGGGTGCGGGGATCCAGGTTATTGGCGACGAAGTCCGGGAATTGGCGAAACGAGTCGGTTTCCGGATTCAATGCACCTTTAAACGTACCGATCTGGTATTCATAGCGATTGCGGGTATCGATCAGCGTGACGTCCGGGTCAGCGATAAGTTCATTCCAGTCACCGGGTTCCACGTAGGTGCCCGCGTGCCTGTTGGGATCGATGTCGTCCACACCCATGGTGACAATCTCTTTCTTGAGTTTGACCTTGGTTCGATAGAAAGGATTGACGTCGGTGCGGGATTCCTTGACATCCAGGCTGGCAAAACGCTCATCCCGGCGGATCAGCGACAACACTGCATCCACGCCCTGTCGTGACCCGGCAATGGTGCCGTTGATGCCTTCGCGGGCCAGCAGCAGCGTGCCACGCACGTTATGCTTCAGCAGTTCATCCAGCAGTGGCTGGCGAAACGATTGAAAATCGGGAAAACTGGCGAACTGGTATAACGCCGCAACAACCACGTCGCGTTTCATGGGCCTTCCTCGCTGCTGATCGGAGCGTAAGTCCGGTGCATCAAGTCTGTGGAAGCGGCGGATTTTAAGTGACTGGCAGCCTGATGTCTATTTCCCGGCCTGTCAGTCGTCAGGATTACACGGCATAACCCTCCAACCACAGAACCAGCTTTCAAACTGAGCCATCACCAGGGAACCCCTGATTAAGTAGGGAAATACTTAATCAGGGGTTCCCTGGAATGATAGATGGCCTGACCTGCATGATGACAATGTCAAAACCCTGCAATACGGAACTGCGACAGTAACGGCCTGAAAGATCAGGCGCCGGCGACTACCGGCAGCTTACCCGGCTGCCCCCACTCGCTCCAGGAGCCATCATAGACCGACAGGTCTGTTAAGTCCGCCTGCCAGGCGGCCAGTGTCAGAATACAGGCGGACAAACCTGAACCGCAGGTAAAGACCAGTTTCTGTCCAGGCGCGACATCGGCAAACAGCCGCCTGAGCTCTTCTGCCGGCTTCAGGTAAATATCATCCAGAACCTGTTGAAACGGCATACACCTGGCCCCCGGCATGTGGCCTCCACGCAGGTTGGGCCTGGGTTCCGGATCACGTCCTGCGAAACGACCTTCGGAACGGGCGTCCAGGATCAGGGAGGAATTGTCGTTCAATAATTCGTAAACAGCCAGGGCATCGCAGAACAATCCTGGACGCAGCCCGCCCTGGAAATTGCCTGGTCGAGCCGATTTGTCCTCCAGCTTGTCAACCAGTGACAGGCCAGCCTGATGCCAGGCTACCGCACCACCATTCAACACTGCGACGTTGTCATGACCCATGGCACGAAACATCCACCAGGCCCTGGGGCTGGCGTAAACGCCGATATCATCGTAAACCACCACGGCACTGTCAGCATCGATGCCCAGTTCGCGCACCTTTTCGCTGAACAAATCGACGTCGGGCATCATGTGAGGCAGGCTGGATTGCTGATCGCAGATGTCTTTATCGTAATCGAATCGCAACGCGCCCGGGAGGTGTCGGGCAGGCTGCGACTCTGGCAATTTCTGGCGGGTGAACGGCGCGATGGGCGGTACCGAGGCATCGAGAAGGACCAGGTTTTCGGTATCCAGGTGCCCGGCAAGCCAGTCTACGCCGACCAGCGCCGAGGGCAGCTTAAGCTTGCTCATCGAGGCTCCGGCACGGCATCATTGGAGGAAAAGCCAGCAACACCATGGACTCAAAGCGCCTGCAGGAATTCACGCAGTTTTGCCTTGACCCTGTCCCTGTTTACCGGTCCGATCCTGATCATCTGTTTCTGGATGTCTGACCGGGCCTCCAGTTGACTGTCAGCATAAAGGTACATGACCGACGGCTTGACCAGCTGGGGGGTTCCGCTCACATCGTCGGTGGACAGCACGCGCCTGATAGCCCGCTGCAGGGCAAGGTCGAAACTGGCTTCGCCGTAGCCCAGTTCCGCATAGGCCTGCTGAAACAGGGGAGACGCCAGGCGGTACAGGGCCACCAGCTGCCCGGCATCAATTGCCACCAGGGCCTCCACGGCGGCATCGAAGCGACGAAATCCGGCCTCAGCCATCTCGAACAGGTTGTCATCGATGACGCGGACCGGGAATTCGCCCGGCACCGGGTTGTAGGGCAGGTTGGCCTGGGGAATATTGCCCTGGGCGACATTGTCCACCAGTACGACAAATCGCCGGACCAGCTGCTCATCCGCCAGGTGGGACAGCAACGCCACACCATTGTCCAGCTGCTGCAGACGCGCCGCCAGGAAGGAATCGCTGTTATTGAGTGACGGCAGGTCCTCGGGTTCGGCCTCCAGGGGTTCGGACTCCACCGCCTCAGTCTGCGGCGCCGGCTCCTGTTCCGCAGGCGTCTCGTCAACCTCTGCCACTTGCGGCGCCTGGGCAGCCTGTTCCCCGGGGGCCGCGTCCAGTCCAGGCGCCGGCGCTGGATCCGGTTGGGCCGGGGGTGGTGCAGGAGATTGCGGTTCAGCCTGTTCCACTGGCCTCGGGACAGGCGGCGGCACCACAACGGTGGTAGTGCCTTCCGGCGGTTCGTAGGTTGCCCCGAGATACACCAGGTACAACAGCGTAGCCACCGCAAAGCCGGCAATCAGTACGATACTCTTAGCACCCATGGGTAACTCCAGTGGTCTGCCTGGAGCCATTTTGTCACAGCGGGCTTCCCAGCGGCAAGGCAGGCAGTTTCTGGGGGAGTGCCGGTCCGGCGCCCGATGACAACATGGCACCGCTATTCACTGCAGGGTGAACAGGCCGAATGGGCATGGCGGCACAGCTTAAAGGAACCCGTGGGTACCGGGTGAGGCCTCGCACTGGATTAATTGCCCGCCAGGCCCGACAACAGGTAAAAAAAGGGGCCGATTGCTCGACCCCTTCCGGTTCAATGGACAAGGTGGTTGGTCTCCGGCAAGGAAGCCCGACCACGCCGGCAGTCAGTTCCCTGCCACCAGCGGAAATCCCAGCTCTTCCATGGTGCGGGTTAGATCCACACCGGCGGTGGCCGGATTTGTCGCCTTGTCGATTTTCAGCACAGTGCCATCGCTGCCAATGTAGTAGGTCCAGCGATTGTTGAAACCGCTTGCCCCCAGCACGCCATAGGCGGTGGACATTGCCTTGGTTGGATCCGACATGATCGGAAAACCAGCCTGGTGTTCTTCGGCAAACGCGGTATTGGTTTCCAGGTCATCGACACTGGCCATGAAATAGGCGACATTGAACCGTTTTATTTCTCGAGCACTGTCACGCAGCGCTTTACATTGCATGGTTCAGCCACCGGTAAAGGCTTTCGGGAAAAAGGCTATCACTACCGGCTTTTCGCCCAGGAACTGGGACAGGGTATAAGTATTCCCGTCCGAGGCCTGCAGGGCAAAATCCGGTGCCTTGTCCCCGACTTCCAGCGCCACCGCCAGCGGACTCGCCAGCAGTAACGCACTTAACAGGCTGCCGGAAAGCACCCTGCAGCTTTTGCGTACAAGTTGAAGCATGGACACTCCTCTCACTAAGTTAGAGTTGGTTCATGGACTCACCGCACCTGCGGCGAATCAACGGACTTTATAGCAGTCTTTGGGATCCGGTGACAGCCCTTTTGTCGCGATGCAGGTCGAGACGATCGTTGCCGCCGGGGATCTACCGGCAGCCAGCGAGGCTGTTGACTAACCGCCAGACGACAGCAGAACCGGCCGCTGGTGCTCTCTTACACCGGGCTGACTGCCCCGTTGCGCGGGTTATGCAAGGGTCGGGCTAGTACAGCAAACCGCGACGGGAATTGATCTGAATGCGCTGAAATTCGGTTTCCAGGGCCCGGATATCACTGGCCAGGCTATCCCACCGGGTTGCCAGTTCTCCCGGATTGCGCGCCATGATCTGGTTGATGCTGTCGATGGAACGCTCGGCTTCACGCACACTGCGGAACACCATCATGCGCTTGTTGTTGCGCTGGGAATCCCGGTAGAGCGGGTTTTCCCGACGGACATTGGTACACTGCCGCACCACGCCTTCACGCCCGCTGTTGACGTTTCGACAGATTGTCTGGGTGATGTATTGCGGGACTGTTCCCTCGAAAAACTGGTAAGGCGTATCCGCCAGCATCCTGGCAAATTCCAGGTCAGCCAGGGACTTGCCCTGGTACAGCGGCACCAGGGCTGTCTCACTGTAATCCGGACTTTCCTGGATACGGGCAATGCCGTTGCGGTATATCTCGCTGAGTTCTTCGGCTTTGCGGCCGATGCGGCGATAGCCCTCACCCAGCAGGTTTTCCCGCAATACGCGTAATTTCCAGTCACCCAACTCGGCCACCGCATGGGCATAGCGTGGATCAGCCGGCTCGTAAACACGATCCTTCAGGTAAAACTGCAGATGATACATTTCGTCGGCCTGCTGCCAGTCGTTCAGCGACAGGCTGCAGTCGATAATCTTTTCGATATAGGCCAGCTGTTCCTCACTGTTCAGGCCGAAGTTTATGCGGGCCAGCTGCAGCGCCTGGCGATACTGGGCAATGGCCTGTTCCAGGTCGCCGACTTCCTGGTAGAAACCGGCCAGGTCGTCATGCATTTCGACCAGAGCAGGATCGTAATGTCCCAGCTCTCCCTGTAACTGCTCCATGGCCTGGTGACGACGCTCCAGTTCCCGGCTTAATTCCAGCGCCGACAGCGGTTCGGCCGGGGTGACCGGGTCAGGACCATCGGCCAGTGACGGCAAGGAGGACTCCTGACCGGCAAGGACGGTATTCATTGATACGAGCAGGGCAGGCAGCAGCACAATCACCCGTGCACAACCAGCCAGACGCCCCACAGCGACTGCAAATGCTGATATTGACATGTTTATGCAAATCCGGGCCACGTTATTAACGGGTCCCAGCCTCTCTCTTGCATTATCCGTGGACAGTTATATTAATTAGACGTCCTACAGACCGGTTCAGTTATACCACAATGTCGCCATTCCCACACCGGCATCAGGGACTTATACAGATGATTTATTTTCAGGTCCTTGACCCGGAACCCAACCAGGGCCTTCTCGTAAGCCGCTCTCCACGGGCCCGCTGACTTGACCATCGAGGCATTTACACCCATGCTCGGGACTTTTTACAGCCTGACGCGACAGTTGCCGGCCAAAGCCGCTCCACGGCTAGGCCCCTGCGTGTCCGCCCATCGTGGCATTCAGGAGGAACCCATGCATCGATTTTTCCCTGTGCTGATCCTGTTCAGCGTCACTGTCACGGCATCGGCCCAGAGCGGCACGGATACGGTGCTGCATCGGATTGCCGCCGACGTGTCTGCCCGGCGGATTCAAAGCGATGTCGTGCAGCTGGTCAGTTTTGGCACCCGCCATACCCTGTCCATGACCGACTCCCAGGTACGGGGAATCGGGGCGGCCCGACGCTGGATCAAGGCTGAATTCGACAGGATTTCCGCCGACTGCGGTGGTTGTCTCGACGTGTTTTACGTTGGCGACACAGTTTCCGGGAACCGGATCCCGGAGCCCACGGAAGTCGTGAACGTGGTGGCCCTGCAGCGCGGCAACCGGGATCCACAGCGGGTGGTGCTGATGAGCGGAGACATCGACTCCCGGGTCAGCGATGCCCTGAATTCCACCTCCTACTCACCCGGTGCCAATGACAATGCGTCCGGCATGGCCGGCGTGCTGGAGGCTGCCAGGGTGCTGAGCCGCTATGAATTTCCCGGGTCCATTGCCTACGTGGGTCTTTCCGGCGAAGAACAGGGTCTCTATGGTGGCGCCATCCTGGCCCGCCATGCCATCGACCATGGCTGGAATCTTGACGCCGTCCTCAATAACGACATGATAGGTAACATCACCGGCGTCAACGGTGTGACCGACAACACCACCGCCAGGGTGTTTTCCGAGGGTACCCGTTACGTGGAAACCGCCGAAGAGGCCCGGCAGCGCCGCTTTCAGGGCGGCGAAGTGGATTCCCCCTCCCGAAACCTCGCCCGCTACATCGACGACCTGGCGGACCGGTATATACCCAATCTGGACGTGATGATGGTCTACCGGCTGGATCGCTTTGGCCGTGGCGGCCACCATCGCCCGTTCAACGAAGCCGGCTTTCCGGCCGTCCGCATCATGGAAACCAACGAAAACTACACCCAGCAGCATCAGGATGTCCGCGTGGAGAACGGCATCGCCTACGGTGATGTGCTGGAACACGTGAATTTTGACTACGCGGCCAAACTCACCGGCCTGAATGCCGTCACGCTGGCCTCGCTGGCCCGGGCCCCGGCACCGCCGGCGGCAGTAACCATCCGCGGCCAGGTGAGCCCCGATACCACGCTGAGCTGGGCAAAGGTGCCCGGGGCTGCGTCCTACCGGGTGCACTGGCGCCTGACCACCTCTCCCACCTGGACCTATGCCCGGGATGTCGGCAATGTCGACACATTCACCCTGGAAAACGTGGTAATCGACAATTACTTTTTCGGCGTCTCCAGCGTCTCTTCAGACGGTATCCAGAGCCCGGTGGTGTTTCCCGGCCCCGCCGGTGCATTCTGAAAACGGGAACGCATGACAAACATTCAAAGCTGCGTTACCCTGCTGAGGCTGTGCTGTCCGGTCCCGGTCAGAGTCCTGAACTGATCTCCGGAGATCCGCTCCAAAGCTGCATCAGGCACCAGTCAGGATTGACAATATATTGACAAAAAAGGGGGATTGCCTTCCAGGCGGCCAGCAAGAACAGCAGAACAAGCAACTCGCAGAGAAAATAACAAGACAACAACGAGGTACCGAGAATGATCAGACTGCAATCACTGAAACGGACCCCATCCGCCGGCCCGGTGACATTGACCGGACTGCTGGCGATCCTGCTCTGTTTCGCCGTTCCATCACTGGCCCAGGATACTGTCGAATGGACAACCCTGGGCAATGATTTTGCGCACACCCGCTACTCACCGGCCGGGCAGATCAACGCCGATAACTTCGAGGATCTCGAAGTGGCGTGGGTCTGGGACGGCGCCAGTTTCCAGGCGCAAAGCGGACGCTCGACACCGAGCTATATCAACGGTCGTTTATACACCGTGGCCGGCGCCCGACGCCATGTCGTCGCCATCGATCCCAAGACCGGTGCGACGATATGGTCCTACCGGGAACCCGATACGGGTCGCTGGGAATATTCCATGCGGGCCGACTACGGCAAGGGCGTGGGCTACGGTCAGGTTGACGGACGTGACGTTATCTACATCATTTCACCGGCCTTCTTCCTGACTGCCCTGGATGCCGAAACCGGGGCACCGCTGGAGGGTTTCGGTCAGCCGGTACCCATTGACGGGTTTCCCGAAACCGGCGTCGTGGACCTGCTGGCGGACCTCGGCCATCCCTACGACCCCTATGAAGGCATTCCCCTGGAACGCGGCTACATCACTTCGTCTTCACCACCCATCGTGGTCAATGGCGTGGTCGTGGTGGGTAATTCCGCGGAACAGGGCTACCACCAGTCACGGATAGAAAACGTGCCCGGTGACATCCTGGGTTACGACGCCGCCACGGGTGAATTCCTTTGGAAATTCAACATACTGCCGAGACCTGGCGAGTACGGCCATGAAACCTGGGAAAACGATTCCTGGCAGTATACCGGAGACATTTCCTCCTGGGCGCCGATTTCTGCCGACCCGGAACTGGGCATGGTCTACATTCCCACCAACGGGGTAACCATCGACTATTATGGCGGCCACCATCCCGGTGACAACCTGTTCGGCACCAGCCTGATTGCCCTGGATGTGCGTACCGGCGAGCGTAAATGGCATTTTCAGATGGTGCACCACGATATCTGGAATTTCGATACGCCGACAGCACCCATCCTGCTGGATGTCAACATCAATGGCAGCATGACGCCCATTGTCGCCCAGGCCACCAAGCAGGGCTTTACCTACGTCTTCAACCGGGAGACCGGCGAGCCCATCTGGCCCATCGAGGAAAAACCGGTGCCGGCATCCACGGTTCCCGGTGAACAGCTGGCGACAACCCAGCCCTACCCGACCAGGCCGGCACCTTTCGAGTACCAGGGTTCCAGCGTCGATCTGCTGGCGGATTTCACCCCGGAAATACGTCAGCAGGCCATCAATGCCGTGGCGGACTTCCAGATGGGATCCCTGTTCAATCCGCCGCTGCAGCGTAACCACCCGTCGGGCAAGCTGGCCGCCCTGATGTGCCCGTCCGGCGCGGTCAACATCACCCACCCACCGGTGGCCGACCCCACCAGCGGCATGATGTACATCATCTCCCGCTACAGTTGCGGCTCCCGACAGCTGGTTACCGGCGAGGAAGCAGATACTTACTACGAGGCGCCTACTGGTGTCACGCTGTCGCGCTATGCCGCGGCAAGTGGCGGCCCCAGCCCCAGGCATCCCGCCGGCATCCCCCTGTGGAAACCACCCTACAGCCGCATCACCGCAATCGATCTCAATACCGGTGAACACGCCTGGATGATTCCCGCCGGCTACACCCCGGACCGGGTCAGGAACAACCCGGCCCTGGCCGGCGTGGACATAGGCAATACCGGCTCCGGTGCCGTGGGACCGATGGTGGCCACCGATACGCTGCTGATTTACGGCAATGTCGCCAGCGATGGCACCGACATGCTGTACGCTATCGACAAGGCGACGGGCCAACAGGTAGGCGCCATCGAGGCGCCGGCGCGAAGCCGCTACGGTATGAGCTCATGGGTGCACGAAGGCCGGCAATACCTGGTTCTGCAAACCGGCAGCTCGCTGACTGCCATGGCCCTGCCACAGTAGCCGGATTTCAGGCCTGGGCCGGCGTACCGCGCCGCATCGCCAGGCGGGATGCCCTGACCGCAAGCCGGTCCAGGGCATCCCGCCACTGATCAAGTGAAACCCTACAGGGACACCGGACCGGTGTCCCTGACTATAAAAACCAAGGAGTTAGAACAACATGAAGAAGTCTGCATTATTGATGTCCGCGGCGGCGCTGGCGGTTGCCGGGACTTTCACCACCCTTAATTCCCAGGAAAACGAGATGAGTTTTTTCATCACCAGCGTCGGCTCCGGAAACGGTGCCAACCTGGGCGGCCTGGCAGGGGCTGATGCCCATTGCCAGCGACTGGCAGAAGCCGCGGGTTCCCAGGGCAAGACCTGGCGTGCCTACCTGAGCGCACACGCCAGCGGCAATCAGCCAGCGGTCAATGCCCGGGATCGGATCGGCTTCGGTCCCTGGTATAACGCCAACGGCGTGATGGTGGCCGAGAACCTCAACCAGCTGCACAGTGAGCGGATGAATCTCGGCAAGCAGACCTCGCTTACCGAAAACGGCGACGTCGTCAATGGCCGCGGTGATTCGCCGAATCGCCACGATATCCTGACCGGCTCAACCCTCGATGGTCGCACTATCGACGATGGCCAGAATCACACCTGTAACAACTGGACCAGCAATGCCGACGGCCAGGGCACCGCCCAGGTCGGTCACCACGATCGCCAGGGCGGCGGGGCCAACCCCAATTCCTGGAACAGTGCCCACGGCTCCCGTGGCTGCAGCCAGGCCAACCTGGTGGCCACTGGCGGCAACGGCTACTACTACTGTTTCGCCATCGATTGATTGGCAGGAACAGCATGAACTGACCCGGCCGGTGTAAACCACCGGCCCGAACCGGTGCCGCAGCCAGGAATTCCGTCCTGGCCGCGGCACCGGTTTTTTATCGCCTGGCCATTCTGTCCGGCCTTTCCCGGTAACCGCTGCACTTGTTCAACCCGGCTGACATTCAGCGTTCCACTGATCCTGCCGTTCAGGGATAACCGGCACTACATTCCCGGGTGGCAAATGGGTTATGCTTTCGCCGTCATTCGCTGGAGGCAACACCACCATGAAACTCTATGGATTCAGCCAGTCCCGGTCTTTCCGTGCCCTGTGGGCGCTGGAGGAATCCGGCCTTGACTACGAATATATTCCGGTCAACTTCGGCAGCGAAGAAGGCCCCCATGGCAACCGCAGCCCCGAGTACCTGGCTCTCAACCCCCAGGGTAAAGTCCCCACGCTGATCGATGGTGGCCTGACCCTTACGGAAAGCGGCGCCATGCTGAATCACATCGCCCGTAAGGCACCGGCCAGCAAGCTGATTCCGGCACACAATGAAGAGCTCCTGGCCCGTTACGACCAGGTACTTTTTTTCGTGCTTTCAGACCTGGAGCAGCCGCTGTGGACCAATGGCAAACACCGCTTTGCATTACCGGAAGAGCAACGCATTCCCCAAATGCTGGAGACAGCCACCTGGGAGTTCGCCAAGGCCCAGCGCGCCCTGCATCATTACCTGGACGGACGTCCGTATATCGTCGGCGAGTCCTTCACCGCCGCCGACATTCTGCTGGCCCACACCATCAACTGGGCGGACCGCTTCAAGTTCGATGTCGATGCGGACCTGCTTGCCTATAGAGACAGCCACTATCAGCGACCGGCCGCCTTGAAAGCCGTCGACATTATTTCCTGAGGAACTGAAAATGTCTGGCCGTTTTGCCGGTAGACCCTGGTTGATCATGGCAGGCCTGCTGCTGCAGGGCTGGGTTTCCGCTGCTGAAAACAGCGAAGCCGCCCAGATTATCGCTCCTGCCAGCCAGGCTTATTCCCTGCTCCAGCCGTTTCACGAGGCTGCCAGCGGCCGACGCCAGGCAATTTATCACCCGGGGCTGCTTACTACGGCGGTGGCGGACGGATTTCGCATCAGCGCCGTGCTGGACGGCTACCCGGCCCACCAGGCAGGGCTGCGCCGCGGTGACCTGCTGATAGAGGTGGACGGCCAGCCGTTTCATCCGCGGGACAGCTTCACGGTACCGGCGGGAAACACCGTGACTGCAACCGTTGTCAGGACAGTACAGCTTCAGTTTCAACGCAACGGTGAACGCCAGACCACGACCCTGGAAATTGTCCGGGAGAATCTTTACGACGCCTTTCGAACCGCCACGCTGAACAGTGCCCAACAGTTCAGCAACGGTAACAAGGTGATCGGTTATGTCAGGCTGTGGTCACTGGATCGTACCGCCGGCGGGTTGCAGGCTTACCGGCAGCTGCTGGCATCGCTGGCGCATTGTGACGGTCTCATCGTCGATGTACGTGACAGCTATGGATTCATCAACGCGCAGCACCTGGATGTGTTCTTTCCCAATCGCAGTCGCTACTTTCAGGTCGATGGCGGGCACGCCGACCTGTGGCAGTCACGGCAGCCGGTACCACAGGCAGATGACTACTACGACCGTGCCGTCGTGGTGATGCAGAATTCCGGTACCCGGGGTGGCATGGAGTTGTTTGCCTATCAACTGGCCAAACTGCAGCGAATTGTCAGCGTCGGCCAGGCAACTGCCGGTAAAGCGGGACAGGTGACAGTTAACGAGGATGGCGCGCTGCTGTATCTGCCCGCGCCTGCTTTAACCGTGGACGGCATCAGGCTGGAAGCCACGGGGTTTTCCCCGGAACAGCCGGTAGTCTACCCGCTGAACGAATCCGCGCCCAACGATCCCCAGTTCGAGGCGGCCATGATGACGCTGATGCAGATAATGTAGCTGGAATTACCGATGGCGATCGAAATTGAACGAAAGTTTCTTATCCGGCTGGACCGGTTACCACCCTTGACGAACGGGCTTGCCATCCAGCAGGCCTATGTGCCCACGGCCAACGGCACCACGGTGCGAATCCGCGTCGCCGGCGACCAGGCTTACATGGGGATAAAAACTCCGGCGATCAGATTCAGTCGCCGGGAGTACGAATACCCCATTCCCATGGATGATGCCCTGGAGATGCTGGAAGAAGTCTGTCATCTGGCCCGCATAGAGAAACAGCGCTTCCTCATCACCCAGGATGACCTGACCTGGGAAATCGATGTGTTCGGCGGTGAAAACAGCGGGCTTATCATTGCCGAGATCGAACTGGATTCAGAAAACCGGGAACTGGATCTGCCCGACTGGGTGGAGGCCGAGGTGACTTTCGATCCCCGGTACAGCAATCACAGCCTGTCGCTGGCGCCGTTCAATACCTGGTAGACAACACCTCTCGGCGGGCCGCACTATTCCTGCTGAGCAGGCTTTCCGGAATCAATTGCCGGGACAGTCCACTGCAGGGTCCGGTAGTCAAATCCTTTTTCAATACTGGGCTTGATGATCTGAAAGTACGGAGACACGTCGAAGTCCCTGGGCGTGTAGTGGGTAAAATGGGATCGGTAAAATGTCGGTACTTCACCGTCGTCGAATTCCTCACCCTTGCGCGGGAGAATGGGGTAGTCGATAAACTGGAATGACTGGGCTATCAAGGTCGAACAGATAGCCCGGGTTGGCTCACCACTGCCAATGGCCAGCATATGGCGGCGATAGCGATTGGGCACGGCGGGCCTCTGAATGAGAAAGCGCGCCAGGTCGAAGATATTCTTCAGGTCATACTGGTAACCCAGCTTGCTGCGGGCGAATTCGATTACCCGCCGGTTTTCCTCTTCACTCACTCCGACCGGGCGACAGATCCTGATATTGAATTCCGTGTACTTTGAAATGGGTACCAGGTGTACCCCGTTCTTCAGATCTGCTTCCAGTAGTACGTTATCATCGGGCTGATCATTGCCGCTACCAACATGCAGGCAGGCATGGGACCAGGATGACTGTGTCAGATACTGGATCGCGATGCTGATCCTGGTATTGCCCTCAACCAGCAGAATATCCCCGGGGCGGATCACGGAAGCCACGGTATCCGCCGGTACAACATCAAATTTCTGGTAACCGGGCAGGGTTTTGGTCAGGTAGTTCGCCAGTCGTTTCCCGATGGCGGAACGTATCCAGTTGAACATTCGTAACTCCTCTGGCTGTTCCTCTGCCAGCTTGTTGATTCAATCGAAACCCAACCCGTTCCCCGTGGATCGTGGTTGTCTTCGGCGTCTGGTTATACTAGCCTCCTTTTTGAATATTCCGCAATTTCCCACGGCAGCCGGGTACGTCCGCGCCGGAGCGACGGGATTCAGGCAAGGGTTGTTACGATCTGGTAGAGGAGCGATGGCATGCAGTCATACAACAATTTTTATATCGACGGCAAATGGGTTACTCCGGAAGGCCGGGACACCCGCGAGATTGTCAATCCCGCTACCGAAGAGGCGTTCGCCACGGTTTCCATGGGTACGGCGGAAGATGTCGACATGGCGGCGAAAGCGGCCCGGGCTGCTTTTCCGGCCTGGTCACGGTCAAGCCGGGAGGAAAGGCTGGCGGTGCTTGAAAAAATTATCGGGGGCATGAAAGCGCGCAGTGCCGACCTGGCCAGCGCCATCTCCAGGGAAATGGGCGCGCCGATGAGCCTGGCCAGCACTGCCCATGTAGGCTCCGGCATGGCCCATTTCGCCAGCGCCATGGCTATTCTCAAGGACTACCGGTTTGAAGAGGCACGGGGCACCACTCACGTGGTCAAGGAGCCGGCCGGCGTATGCGGTTTCATCACGCCCTGGAACTGGCCGCTTAACCAGATCGCCTGCAAGGTCGCCCCGGCCATAGCCGCCGGCTGCACCATGGTGCTCAAGCCCAGCGAGGAAGCACCTGTCAGCGCCTGTCTGCTGACTGAAATTATCGCCGAGGCCGGCCTCCCGGCCGGCGTGTACAACCTGGTAAACGGTGACGGACCCGGCGTTGGCGCGGCAATCTCCGCTCACCCGGAATTCGACCTCGTGTCCTTTACCGGCTCCACCAGAGCCGGTCGCGAGGTGGCCCGGGCCGCGGCGGATTCCATCAAGCGGGTCACCCAGGAACTGGGGGGGAAATCGGCCAACATCATCCTCGACGACGTGGCGGACTTTGCCAGGGCAGTAAAAGGCGGTTGTATCAGCTGCTTCAACAACAGCGGCCAGTCCTGCAATGCGCCTACCCGCATGCTGGTTCCCAGGTCACGCATGGCGGAGGCCATTGAAGTGGCCAGGTCAGTGGCGGCGAAGACCACGGCAGGTGACCCCAACGACGAAACTACCCGTATCGGTCCGGTGGTCAATGAAAACCAGTTCAACAGGATCCAGGGTTTGATCCAGCGGGGAATCGATGAAGGCGCGGAACTGGTTGCCGGTGGTCCCGGCCGCCCCGACGGCCTGAACAGGGGGTTCTATGTCAAACCGACGGTGTTCGCCAATGTCTCGAACGACATGACCATTGCCCGTGAAGAAATTTTTGGTCCGGTACTGGCAATCATCCCCTACGACGACGATGAAGATGCCGTCAGCATTGCCAACGACACCGATTATGGACTGTCCGGTTATGTATCAGGAGAACCGGTCCACGCCCAGGAGATTGCCAAGCGGCTGCGCACCGGCATGGTCCACATCAACGGCGCCGGGCCGGACTTCAATGCACCGTTCGGCGGTTACAAGAAGTCCGGCAATGGTCGGGAATGGGGCCTGGAAGGTTTCGAGGAATTCCTGGAAATCAAATCCATCCTGGGCTATGACGCTGCCTGACATACTGAATCACCGGGTTTATCGGCGGTGCAGTGCATAGTTGAGAATCCTGTAGCAGAGTTTCGCTGCCAGGAAATCACAGGCGTGCAATTCCTTCCGGGGAGCCAGTTCCACGACGTCGGCACCCACGAAAGTAGCCACGCCGGCCGCCGATCGAATGATATCCATGGCGTCATCCCAGAAAAACCCGCCAGGCTCAGGCGTTCCGGTTGCCGCCATCAGGCTGGCGTCAAAGCCGTCAAGATCAAAAGTCAGGTACACGGGACGACCTCGCAGTGGCGCGACCATTGCTTGCGGATCCCAGTGCTTGCGATCCCGCGCCCAGTGAATGGTAATGCGGTCCCGATTGGCTTCAAGAAAGGGAATTTCACCGGCTGAAATATTTCTGATGCCAACCGACACCAGCGTCGAGATCGGCAGGTCGAGACAGCGCCGCAGGGCCGCTGCATGGGAAAAATGCTCGCCACCGTAGCCATCGCGCAAATCCGCGTGGGCGTCAAAATGCAGCACGGCCAGGTCCGGGAAGCGGTCGACGAAAGGCCGGATAGCGCCGGCGCTCAGGGAGTGTTCGCCGCCCAGCACCAGGGGAAACCGGCCGTCGTCAAGCAATGCCGACACCGTGCCTTCCAATTGATCGAGAGCCGCAGCCACCGGTGTGGCAATGGGCTCCGCCTGCAGTGTCGCCACGCCGTAATCGTGGACCACCTCGCGCCAGAATTCGTCGTCAAACAGTTCAACCTGGTGGGATGCTTCAAGGATAGCTGCCGGCCCGCGGGACGTCCCACTGCCATAGGAAACCGTGGCTTCCAGCCCGAAAGGCACGATCACCGCCCGGGCCTGGCCGACTGCGACGGCATCCGCGGCATCCAGCCCCAGGAATGCCTGTTCAGGGTGCAGGTACTCCATGGCCTCAGCTATCGAACAGCTTGCTGAACTGCCGACGACTACGGGATTTCCAGTGACCGCGATGCCAGGCGTCGCTGGCCAGTAACGGCAGCACGCTGGTGGCTTCGGCAAAGACCATCTGCTCCCTGGCAATATCCACCTTGCCCCAGGAACAGGCCTCTTTCAGCGTCGAGCTGGAACAGGCACCATCCCGGGAATCGGCGACAGTAATCTGCACGGCATACTTGTGCATGTCCACTTCCCGGCCCAGTATCTCGGCACAGACCACGGTATCCTGCACGAAGTTCTTGGGCACGCCGCCACCTATCATCAACAGTCCCGTCGTACCCGCCTCGATCTTGATATCCGTCAGTTCACGAAAATCCCGAATGGAGTCAAGGGTCAGGTGCCGCCCTGGCGAGTTAACCTGATGATGCACCAGCCCGAATCCGGCGCTGGAATCAGTGAATGCCGGGCAGAATACCGGTACGTCGTAACGATAGGCAGTCTCGATCAGCGAGGCGTGCTTGTTTGCGTGCTGCTCACACCAGCGACCCATCTCCCTGATGAACTCCCGGGATGAGTAGGGTCGTGGCTCGAGGCTGTCGGCAATCTCGGCAATGGTGTGATCGCAGCGCTGCAGTTGTTCTTCGTCGATGAGGGTGTCATAGATACGATCGATATACAGGTCACGCAGGTCAGTATCGTCGACGAAAGGACTGCCCTGGTAATGCTTGAATCCCAGGGCTTCGAAAAAATCCATGTCAACCACGGTGGCACCGGTGGCCACGATGGCATCCACCATGTTGTATTAGATAAGGTCCGCGTAAAGCTTCATGCACCCACCCGCCGACGTGGAACCGGCCACGGTAAGGATGATGCTGCAATTTTCGTCTGCCAGCATCTCATTGTAGATTTCCGTCGCGCGTGCCAGGTCACGGGAGGTGAATGACATCCTGTCCATGGCCGCGATGATCGGCCGGGCATCGAAGGAAGTTATATCGATATGTTGCACTTCGTCTGCCAGCAGCTCTGCCTTGCGGTCTGCCTGTGGCTTGAGTTGAGCTTGTGTCATTGTGTGTCTCCCGGCGCCGGCCCGCTTTCCAGGGCACCGCCATTGATCATCGGATTGACTGTCGAAGGTCTTGCCTGATTGGACCGGTAAAGGGACAGTGCCGGCTCATCCAGAACATTCGTTACCGAATAACTGGCGAAGCCGTTGAAACCGGTACGAAACTGCATGCTGTAAGCTCCCAGGCCGCCGATCTCAAGGTAGTCTCCTTCGTCAACATCTGCCGGCAGCAGAAATGGCCCGGGCATGTAGTCCATGCTGTCACAGGTCGGCCCGTAAAAACTGAACTCACGGGAGTCCTGTGAGGCGTTAACCGGAGACTGCAGTTTCTGTACCGGATAGACAAATCCGGGCTGTCCGGCATCGAACAGGCCGCCATAGGTTCCGTCGTTGAGATACAGTGTCTGGTCCTTGCGCATCTCCACCCTGACGACCAGGGACGCCCCTTCCGCCACCAGCGCGCGACCGGGCTCACACCACAACTCACAGGTCTCACTCACCGGCATCTGCTGGAATCGCTCGTTGATCGTATTGACATAGTCGATCAGCGGCGGTGGAGCAAGATCCGGGTAGATGGATGGAAACCCACCACCGACATCGAGGCAGTCGATGATGACCCCGGACCGGCGAATCAGCACGGCCACCTGGTCCATGGCTTCCACGTAGGCGTCAGTCCGCATGATCTGTGACCCGGCGTGGAAGCAGATGCCCAGTTTCCTGGCGACCTGCCTGGTTTGCAGCAACAGGTCGGCAGCCGGCTTTCCGGTGATGCCGAATTTGCCCGCCAGTTGCAGGCAGGAATGGCGATTGCTGACGGCCACCCGGACAAACAGGTTGAGGTCTGGTGCATTACCGGTTTCTTCCAGTATCTTCCGCAGTTCAGCGGCACAATCCAGGGAAAAATCCCGGATACCGAAATCGAAGTAGGCCCTGCGTATCGCCAGTCGACTTTTCACCGGGTGCATGAACGACATACGCGCGCCCGGAACCCGGCCGTGGACCAGTTCGATTTCGGCCAGAGACGCCACGTCGAAATGCCGGATTCCGGCGGCAGCCACCGTGGCCACGAAACAGGGGTTGGTTTTGACAGCGAACAGCACCCGACCGGGGAAAGTCCCCGAGAACCAGCGGGCAGCAGTGGTTACGGCATGTGGTCGCAGACAGTAGACAGGTTGCTCCGGTCGCGTTGCACATACCATGGCGTAGGCAGAAATGAATTCGTGCATTTCATAAAACCTCCCATGGGCAGTTGAACAAGGCGCCAGATCCCTGAATTGCTCATCAGGACTGATGTTCAGGCGAATCGCAGGCACCTGAACCCAGGATTCAACCCTACTGGCGAGCGCGAATTTTATGGCTTTTTTCCCGCTTGTAAAGAAATTTGTGATGGTCAAACCAATTATTTTCACGGGGCCCGAATTCTTACCCGGCAATCCGGGGTAGGCAAGGCACCAGGGTGCGTGCTAGTGTCCTGGCCGGATAATTCACCTCATTTCAGCGAATTATCCAGCCAGGACACTGGTTTCCGGCATCTGGCTGGAGTGCATCGTGGTAATCGTAATTACAGTTGCCGGGCAATTGCCGGGGGCAGGTCGATTTTGAAAATCTGGGTTGATGCGGACGCCTGTCCGGTGGTTATCAGGGAAATTCTGTTCCGCGCTGCCCAGCGCACCGGAACGCCCCTTACCCTGGTTGCCAACCAGCCCCTGCGCACGCCGCCTTCGACCCTGATCAATGCCCTGCAGGTTGGCGCCGGATTCGACAAGGCCGATGACGAAATCGTACTGCGGATAGCAGCCGGCGACCTGGCAATTACCAGCGATATTCCGCTGGCGGCGGAAGTCATCGCCAAGGGTGCTCTGGTGCTGAGCCCGCGGGGCGAACTGTTGACCCGCAGCAACATAAAGGCGCGACTGAATATGCGTGATTTCCTGGATTCCATGCGTTCCAGCGGTTTCGACACCGGCGGTCCCGCGGCCCTGGGCCAGAAGGATCGCAAACTGTTTGCCGACCACCTGGACCGGTTGCTGGCCAGGGCAGCAGACCGACCGGAGCAACCGTAGGGCAGCAGCCAATCAACACCTGTAACAGGAAACCGCACCATGAAGCCAAAGATCCTGGGTACCCGGTACGATAAAATCGCCAGCTGGTGGCACCAGCAGCATGCCGGTTCCCGGTACGGGGTGGCCCAGGTCAAACGGGCGCTGCAATTCTGCAAGCGCGGTGGGGCGGCCCTCGATGTGGGCTGCGGTGCCGGTGGCAGGCTGGTGAGACTGATGCAGCAGCACGAACTGGCCGTTACCGGCATCGATGTCTCCGTGGAGATGATCAAGCTGGCCATCGAGAATCACCCCCAGGAAAACTTTTTCGTCGCCGATATCTGCAGTTTCGAAACGGCAGAACGGTTCGAGCTGATTGTCGCCTGGGACAGTATTTTTCATCTGCCCCTGGAACAGCAGGAACCGGTAGTAGGCAGGTTATGCCAGATGCTCAAGCAGGGGGGCGTGCTGATCTACACGTTTGGCGATGCTGTCGGGGAACATGACGACACCTGGCATGGCGACGTCTTTCACTACAGCTCCATCGGCATCGCCGGCAACCTGGAGGTGTTGCAGCACCATGGCCTGCTGTGCAAGCACCTGGAGCTGGATCAGTGGCCGGAGGATCATGTCTACCTTATCGCGACTAGGACATGAACTGCCGGTTATTGCTCCAGGGAGTTCAGCCAGGTGGCGACGCGATCCCAGTCCAGGCCGAACATATGCGGTTGACCGTAAAGCAGTTCGGCATCCAGGATGGCTCCGGCCTGTTCCAGCGTCGCTACCGTGGCGTCGAATTCGGCGCCCCACCCCAACTCGTCCGCACTGCCAATGCGCAGGTAGATGGGTAGACCGGACAGGTTTTCCAGGTAGGCGCCATCGCGGGCCAGGGCCGGCACGGCCATAACGCCCAGGGTCTCCCCTGGAAATCTGCCGGCCAGCTCCAGTGCGGACATACCGCCTGCCGAAATGCCGGCCAGCAGCGTTTTCCCGGTGCTGATGTCATCCCGCTGCTGCAGAAATGCGATCAGCTGTCTGACCCGGTCCCCGTTTGCTCCGCGAAACGAGCGGTTATCCGGTGAGATCGGCACGGCAACTGCCCAGCCCAGCGCGGCCAGTTCCCGGGCATAGAAGCGGAACACGGTATAGGAAATAGGCGCATTTCCCGAGCCACCGCCCATGAACACGGCCAGCGGGCTGGCGCCGGAACCCCCGTTGCGGTCAGCGTCATCGGGTAGCGCAAGAAAGTATTGAATGGTGCTGCCATCGTCCAGTGTCAGCCTGTCCTGGCCAAGGACAGTCACCGGAGTCGACACCATGAGAAATGCCGCAAGCAAGGTAAAGAGGCCTGATGCCAGCTGTCGCTTCATCGTCGCTTCCCCTGGTAGCTGCCCTGATCCTGTGAGCTCATGGCGCATCGCTGCGCCGGTCAGTGGTCGTGGCCACCGGTATGGACATGGCCATGCTCGATTTCCTGCGGTGTGGCTTCCCTGACATCCACTACCTCGACGTCGAAATGCAGCGTCTTGCCGGCCATGGGGTGGTTGGCATCGATGGTAACGTCATCGCCTTTTACATCCACAACCCGCACCTGGCGCTGCTGGCCGCCTTCGCCCTGGGCTACAAAAGTCATGCCGGGCTGCACGTCATCCACGCCCTGAAACATTTCCTTGCTGATAGTCTGCACCAGTTCATCGCTGGTTTCGCCGTAGGCATCCTTGGGCTCGACGGTAGTGGCAAACTTGCTGCCAACGCTCTTGCCGTGCAGTTCGCTTTCCAGTCCCGGGATAAGGTTATTTTCGCCATGCAGATACGCCAGGGGTTCTTTGCCCTCGGAACTGTCCATTACCTCGCCGTCATCGTCCTTCAGCGTGTAATGAATCGACACTACGCTGTGTTTGCCTATCATCAATGTCATATCTTTACCTTTGTAATCCTGTTGTAGTGGTATTGCGGTTTCCTGGTTGAGGTCCTGATAGGGAGACGGCGAAATCCAGTAGTTCCGATTACTGACGGGGAAAACACTTCTGACGAAACCCACCCGGACGATGAGGAAGGTTACCACGGATCGTTGGTGATTGCGTATTTCCGTCGGCTGATTCCCGGACGTCAGCAGATTTTTCGCGATTTTTGACGCAGTTATCGTGGCTTTCCCGCAGCACGACCAGGCCCGGAAGCGGGTCCGGTCACTGCTCGTAAAGAGAGCCGAATCGGGCCTGCAGTTTACGCATTCCGGACAGCCAGCGATCATAGTTCGAGGTCTTGCGCTGCATATAAGTAAGCACTTCAGGGTGTGGCAGGACCAGGAACTGTTCCCTGGCCAGGGTCTCGATGACCGTATCCACCAGCTGTTCCGGCTCCAGCATACCGTCGACCCCCGCCACGCCCCCGTTGCGGGTATTGGCGGTCATTTCGGTGCGAACCGCCTGGGGACACAGGACGGACACCTTGATGCCCCGGTCGCCATAGGTAATGGCCAGCCATTCGGCGAATCCCACGGCGGCGTGCTTGGTCACTGCATAGGGCGCTGAACCTATCTGGCTCAGCAACCCGGCGGCGGATGCCGTATTCAGCAGATATCCCTCGCCCCGCTGCAGCATCGACGGTAACACCGCCCTGGCCGCGAAGACGTGAGCCATGACGTTGATATCCCAGATTTTCTGCCAGGCATCGGTGGCCACCTCCTCCCCGCCGGGAGTGAAAATACCGGCATTGGAACACATCAGGTCCACGGCACCAAATTCATCCAGGACACCGGCCACCAGTTCCCTGACCTGTTCTTCCCGGCCCACATCGGTGGTCACCGGACGGCTTAGTGTCTGCCGGGCGATAGCGGAGGCCACGCGGCCGGCGCCCTCGGCATTGACATCGGCAACAATCACCGCCCGCGCACCTTCCGCGGCAAAGCGCTGGCAAAGAGCCCTGCCGATACCACTGGCTCCACCGGTCACTACTACCACCTTGTCTTTCACCTGCATCGTCGTCTCCCAGGGATCTCAGTCAGTCAGCAACCCGTCCAACCGGTCGGTAATAATGGCTTCGGCTTCGCTGACGATGCGCTCCACCAGCTCCCGGCAGGACGGGATATCATCAATCAGCCCGATCACCATACCGGCTGACCAGACACCGTTTTCCAGGTCCCCCAGTTCCAGCAGCTCCCTGCCCCGCGTTCCTTTCACCAATGGTGCTATTGCATCGAAATCCGTCGGCCCTTCCCCGGCTTCGATTTCCAGCACCTTCCTGGCGATGCTGTTGTTAAAAACCCTGGCCGTATTCCGTAACGATCGATACAGTAGCGCTGTGTCCAGTTCGGACGCATCCACCATCGCCTGCTTGACCTTTTCATGAATTGGCGCTTCCCGGGTCACCATGAACCGGGTGCCCATGTTAATGCCGTCGGCTCCCAGTGCCAGCGCCGCGGCCAGACCACGACCGTCGGCGAATCCCCCTGATGCGATAAACGGAATTTTCAGGCGGCGGGCAGCCAGCGGGAGCAGGATAAAGTTGGTAACGTCGTCTTCGCCGGGATGCCCGGCGCACTCGAAACCGTCGACACTGACCAGGTCACAGCCGATGCTTTCCGCCTTCAGCGAGTGCCGTATCGACGTGCATTTGTGGATTACCGTTATCCCCGCTTCTTTCATCGCCGGCAGAAACGGCTGGGGGTTTCGTCCCGCGGTTTCCACGATTTTAATGCCGGAATCGATGATGGCCGCCAGGTATTCGTCGTAGGGAACCGGCTTGATGGTTGGCAGAATGGTCAGATTTACACCGAATGGTCTGTCCGTCATCTGCCTGCAGCGCTCTATCTCCCGGTGCAGGTCTTCCGGTGTGGGCTGGGTCAGCGCCGTAAGAATGCCCAGGCCACCGGCGTTGGCCACCGCCGAGGTCATCTCGGCACGACCCACCCATTGCATGCCGCCCTGTATCACGGGATGCGTGATCCCGAGCATTTCTGTCACGCGGGTCCTGATCAAGTTCTCCCCCTGAAAGCTCACTGCTAGCGGCGCGCTGCTGTTAGCGGCCGCTGAGTCGGTTCGTCGGAGACTGCGCCATCACCTGTTGACATCATTCTGCCCATGGCGGACTGACACGGTTCCCTTGTCACTGCGCGGGCTAGTTTACGTTGTAACCAGTTGCCGGGAAACCTCCGGTGACGACTTTGCGGATCCTGCGCGAGCCTGCAGCCTGCCGCGACCAGGGCTTCTACGCCGGCAAAGGCACAAACCCCCGGCAGGCACGACAGCGATGCCATAGTACGCCGCAGGCCGGGCAGTAATCACGATATCCCTTGCCGCGGGCTACGGAAAACTGCCAAGGGCTGTGTTATAGTTGGGCGCTTTTGAATTCAGCCGGAAAATACAGGGGTTTATCCGCGGTCAGATCCTCTGACAAGGACGCAAAACACAGCTGCAAGCAGCCGGATACCCGGTGTACATCCCTGAGCCTGGTCAACCAGCCGTTGATGCCCGGCCCGGTAAATCGACACACCGCGGAATTTGACAGCAGTACAGTAAATCGGGAGAGAAAAATGGTTCGTAAATTACTCGTTAGCGGCATCGCGGCAGCAACCGCGTTGATGGCCCATTCCGCCGGCGCGCAGCCGGGCGTTGAAACACTGGATGAGATTATCGTGACTTCCACGACTCGCCGCGCCGAGTCCCTGGGGGACATCAATGCCAGTGTTGCCGTGCTCAGTGAAGAAGAACTGCGTCGGATCGCGCATACCCATTTCCAGGAGTCGCTGAATCGCCTGCCGGGCGTCAATATAAGCCGCAACAACGGCCAGGAAAGCCTGATCGCGATTCGTTCACCGGTACTGACGGGACCGGGAGCCTGCGGTTCGTTTCTGACCGCCGAACAGGGAATTCCCCTGCGTGCTGCCGGTTTCTGCAACGTCAACGAAATGTTCGATGCCAACACCGAAAACGCCGAACGCATTGAGGTCATCCGCGGGCCAGGCAGCGCGTTTTACGGTTCCAATGCGCTGCACGGCATGATCAATATCGTCCTCCCGGAACCGGAAGAGAAGCTGGAGCTTACCCTTGAGGCCGGTCCCTGGGGCTCCTACCGTGGCGGTGCCCAGGCAGGCTTCGACTATGGCAATTTCAAGCACATCTTCCTGGTTACCGGGCAGAATGCCGAGGGCTGGCAGGATGAAAGCGGCGTTGATCAGCAGAAACTGAGCTGGCGCTACCAGTACCAGACCGACGGCGGCTACCTGCTGGACGGCGGCTTCACCCGGACCAATCTTAACCAGGAAACCGGTGGTTACGTCGAGGGCCCGGAAGCCTACAAGAACAGTTCGCTGCGGGAGACCAACCCCAACCCCGAGGCTTATCGGGACAACGAGTCGTTTCGCGTCTGGACCCGGGTCAGCAAGGAGTTCGACAACGACTGGGAAGTGGTCTTCACGCCCTATTTTCGCGAGGTGAATCTTAACTTCATCCAGCATTTCCTGCCCGGGCAGCCAACCGAGGACAGCGAACATCGCAGCCTTGGCATGCAGTTCGCCACCTACAAGGATTTCAGCGACAACGCGTACATGGCGGTGGGCCTGGACATGGAAACCACCGACGGCAACCTGTTCCAGTTCCAGGAGAACGCAACCGAAGGGTCTGCATTCCTGCGCAATACCATCCCCCAGGGGGCACACTACGATTACGAGGTCGAAGCATTCCAGTTTGCGCCGTTCGTCCACTACCAGTACTACCTCAACGAAAGCTGGGATGTTTCCCTGGGACTTCGCTGGGAACAGATGGACTACGAGTACGACAACCTGATGCTGGACGGCCGAACCAAGGACAATGGCGAAGCCTGTGGTTTCGGCGGCTGCCGCTACAGCAGGCCGTCTGATCGTGACGACGACTTCGACAACCTGTCACCGAAATTCGGCGTCCGCTACCGGTTCAACGATCAGCACAACGTCCAGGCCAGGGTGCAACGCGGATTCCGCGCGCCACAGGCAACGGAACTGTATCGCCTGCAGGGATCACAGACCGTGGCCGACCTGGATTCCGTCGAACTGGACAGCTACGAGCTCGCCTTTGAAGGGTTCGGCAACGGCTGGGAATACTCGGTGACCGGCTTCTACATGTACAAGGAAAACGAGATTGGTACCGACAGCTCCCGCGCCAAGGTGATCGGCAACGAAACCGAGCACCGCGGTGTGGAACTGAGCGGCGCCGTCGCGCTGACGGATGTCCTGACCCTGGCCGGCACCTACAACATCGCCCGCCATACCTATGAGAAGGACAATGCCATCGGCGCCATTGTCGAGGGCAACGACGTGGACACGGCACCGAAGAATTTCGGTAACTTTCGCCTGAGCTGGCAGATCACGCCCGCCCTGTCCACGGAACTGGAATGGGTCGACATGGGCGAGTATTACACCAATCCGGAAAATACCGCCGAATACGACGGCCATAATGTCTTCAACCTGCGCACCAACTGGTCGGTGAATGAAGACCTGAACGTGTCCCTGAGGGTGCTGAACGTGACTGACGAGGAATATGCCGAACGCGCCGACTGGACCACGTTCCAGGGCGATCGGTATTTCATCGGCCAACCCCTGCGGGCCTTTCTGTCGGTCACCTGGAACATGTTGTAACCGGCAAGTCCGGGTGACTTCGAGGTGCCGGCTAACGCCGGCACTTTTGTTCAGGGAGTCTGAAATGCTGGACGATTCACTACTGGTCAACGAACCGCGGCTGAAAAACCTGATTCGTTATTTTGCCGACGAGGGTCCGGCCCGACGCGAGAGAATTCCGCATCCCGACAGTAAAGTTGACGAAATCACCCGACATGCCAGCGGCTCGTTTCGCCAGGCGGCGGTGCTGGTGCCCATTGTAAAACCCTCCAGGGAAGCTTTCAGCCAGATTATATTAACCGTTCGTTCACCCAATCTGTCCAGCCATGCTGGACAGGTCAGCCTGCCCGGGGGGACACGGGAACTGGAGGACGCAGACGATATCATGACCGCCCTGCGTGAAGCAGAGGAAGAAATTGGCCTGGACCAGCAGGCCGTGCAGATCATGGGACAGCTGGGTAAAATTCTTCTGCCTTCGGGGTTCGAAGTAACTCCGGTAATCGGCCTGGTGGATCCGGAACCTCCACTCCGGGCCTGTCCCGTGGAAGTTCACGAAATCTTTACCGCCCCCACCAACCTGCTGATGGATCCCGCCTCCTACCAGGAGTCATCCATGGAGTACCAGGGTCAGCCGCGTAAAATACTGGAGCTGTTTTACCGGGACTTTCGCGTGTGGGGTGCAACGGCCGTGATTCTGCATCACCTGGCAAGGGAAATCGATTCGCTTGAAGACTGACGCCTGGGCATCAATGGCGAGCCAGTCGGTGACTACTCGCTGTTTATGTCGAACTCCGGGTGACGCACCTTGTTACGACCACTGCTTTTCGCCGCATAGAGCAGGCTGTCGGCCCGTTCGACAAATTCCCTGGCGGTACAGCTGTCCTCCTTCCGGTATACATCCACACCAAAACTGGCTGTAAGCCTTATTCGCACACCGCCGATATCGATGCTGGCATTCTCAATCAGGTGCCGAAGACGACTGGCAAACAGCACGCCGGCACTCAGTGGCGTGTCGGGGAGAATCAGCGCAAACTCCTCGCCCCCGTATCGACACGGGATATCGAGACGACGAATAGCGTTGCGCAGGACCTTGGCAACATGGGCGAGCGTTCGATTACCCACTTCATGCCCGTGTTTATCGTTCACTTCCTTGAAATGATCGATGTCCAGCATGATCAGGGTCGTCGGCTGATCTGAGCGACGGGAACGTTCCATTTCCAGCTCCACGGCCTGCATGAAGTAGCGGAAATTAAACAGTCCGGTCAACTCGTCGGTGCGCACCAGGGCGGCAAGCTCCTGATTTTCTTCGCGTAACCGCCGTAACTCCCGGAAATGGGGACAGTTTTCATCGCCTGCCGGACATTCACAGGGTTGATCGGTCACCGGGTTGTCCAGTTCATGAATTTTTTGCATCAATCCCGCTACAAACATGGTTGAAAGCTGGTACCTCAGTCCTTCCAGGGACCGGCAAGCATTATTCGAAGGAACAGGGCTCTGTACCTGATGGTCATTCAGTCAGGAGCCTCTGCCTGGTTATGGAAGCCAGAGTATTTCCATACTTAATCAGAGGTTCCCTGGAGATAGTAATAGAACAGGAGGGCTGAATGGAAGCATACCGGCCATTTCCCGTGACCAGGGTCACGATACCTGCATGCCGGAAGTGAGAGCCACGCAAGATCCCGGGCCGGCGACCACCGCCGTCGCCAGCACAGCGGCCGGGATCTGGCGCGGCGGTCGGGCAGTGTGGCAGAAAGCCCGGAAAGATGACGGTCAGGTCAGAGTTTTTCCAGGATAGCCTCGGCGGCACTTTCCACGATGCCACCGGGAGGCTCGACAGCCAGATGGGTCACCTTGCCGTCTTCCACGATCATCGCCAGGCGCTTGCAGCGGGTACCCATGCCAAATCCGCTGGCATCCATCTCCATGCCTATGGACCTGGTGAACTCGCCATTGCCATCGGCCAGCATCAGAATTTCATCGGCATTCTGGTCCTTTCCCCAGGAGCTCATGACAAAAGCATCGTTTACGGCCATACAGGCTATCGTGTCCACGCCCCTGGCCTTGATTTTGTCGGCATTCACGACGTAGCCCGGCAGGTGAGTCATACTGCAGCCCGGCGTAAAGGCGCCAGGTACCGCAAATAATACTACCTTCTTGCCGGCAAAAACCGCGTCGGTGGATAAGTCTTCGGGGCCGTCTTTGCCCATAACCTTGAAATTGCCTGACGGGATCTTGTCACCAACTGCAATCGTCATTACGTTAACTCCTCGTTGTTCTGTATGGGGGTCCTGAATGGCCCGGAACGGCAATTCGGCGTTGCCTCCCGGCCCGCTGAACCGATCCTGAACGGTCAGTTCCAGCATGGCTGAACAGGCGATGTCCGCCCCTGCCACTGTAATTCCGGGAAGCGGGTCATGTTAGCAAACTTTACCTGCCGAAAGCACCCGTATACCCTAGGGACCCTCTGATCAATTCAAGGTCGAACGTCGAACGCCAACGTGGATACCCTGTTTTTCCTCGCTTCCAAGCTGTTCTGGTTGCTGTTTTCCCCCTCCAGCCTGCTGGTCTGGCTGATCCTTTTTGCCTGGCTGGCGGGAATTGCCCGGTGGCAACAACTCAGCCGGAGCCTGTTGGCGATCTGTGCCTGCGTTGTCCTGCTGATCACTTCCCTGCCCGTTCACCGATGGTTGCTCGTGCCACTGGAACAGCGCTTTCCCGGGCCTTCGGAGCCACTGGCACAGCCGGAGGGGATTATCGTGCTCGGCGGCAGTTTCGACCTGGAAATCTCGGCAAGCCGCGGACAGGTCCACCTGACCGGCAGTGGCGAGCGAATCCTGGCCCTGCTGGTACTGGCCCGGCGCTATCCCCAGGCGCGACTGGTATTCAGCGGAGGCAGCGGGATTCCGGGTTTTCAGGAGGTCAGGGAAGCCGATATGGCCGCGGAGCTTTTCGCGGAGCTTGGCTTGCCGACTGACCGGGTTGTGTTCGAGCGGGATTCCCGTAACACCTTCGAAAATGCCCGGTCGACCACCGCCCTGGTGAAACCGGACCGGCCGGACAACTGGCTGCTGGTGACATCGGCGACACACATGCCCAGGGCCATGGGTGCATTCTGTCGCCAGGGCTGGAAGCTTCGCCCCTACCCGGTGGATTACCTGACCCTGGACACTGGAGGTTCCTGGTTCGAGCTGGACTTTCTGAACCACCTCGGTGGTCTGCAGGACGCGGTACGGGAATGGACGGGACTCATTGCCTATCGGATTACCGGTAAAATCAACCGGCTGTTGCCCGGCCCGGAAGACCGCTGCCCGGCCCCGGCCGACACTGGCAGCTGACGCCGGGTCAGGATGCAACTGCCGAGGGGCCGGGGACGAAGCGGATCAGAGCAGACTGCGAACCCGGTCGCGAAGATTCTCGACTTCCTCCTCGACCTGCTCTTCCAGTTCCTCCACCTGCTGTCCGGCACGGTCCCGCAGTTCCTGAACCTCTTCGTCCACCCGTTCCCGCAACATTTCAACCGTGGGCAGGTCGGCCTGGATCAGCTGCCGGTTGAGGGCGGTGAGTATCTGCCTGCCCGCCTCCGCGACGGTCACCGCGGCATTCTCCTCGCCGATATTCTGCAGCTGCAGGTCGGGAATAACCACTTCCGCGGAACCCAGGGCCGAGGCCACGTTAACCCGCGGCCCCAGCATGCGGAAATCACGGATAATCACCCGCTTGCCGCTACCCCCGGTCTCTTCCTGCGGAGCCTGGCCGGTGGAGCCACCGCCAAGATTGGCCAGCAGGGTGCGGATGTTGTCGCTGGTCAGTCGGGTTTCATAGGTGATTACCGGGCTGTCGATAATAATGCGATCGATCACAATGACGTCGGAAAACACCGAGCCGACGTCCACACCGACATCCAGGCCACCCAGTTCCATGGCATAGGGTTCATTGAATCCTTCAGGATTGCCGATGCGGAGCAGCTGGATTCCCCCGCTGCCACTGACCGGGGATATGCCCACCGAATCCACGGTGACATCGGCCTGAAGGACCCGCGATCCGGTGGATTCGATGCCGTTCTTGACAATGGCATCGAAGGCGAAAACAACCACGCCCACGGCGATGACCACCAGGACGACCAGACCCAGCACAACTTTTCTCATGTTTGCTCCTTGGACAGTTCAACTGCCCTGCCGTGACCGGGCAATCTCAGGACTCGAGCCCCTGGACAGACGGCTGAGCCGGCCTGCCATCTTGTCGGGCGGAATTGCATGAACCGGTCAAGCCGATTGCATTAGCCCGGTCAACTCCCGGGCACGCCGCTGTTGCCTGTTATTGTACGCCTTATCCACGGAATGTGTCGTGAGACTCTCTCGTAGACGGCCACGGCGCCGTAGCTGCCCTGGGTTTCCTCGTCGAAACCGGCAGCCATCAGCTCGCCCACGGCGACTCCCGCCAGGGTCCAGCCCGCCTCGTTCCGTAACAATGCCGGTCCGCCGCTGTCGCCCAGGCCCGGCATGCCCTCCAGGGCAAGTGATCGGGAACCGGACTGGCGCGGATCGTCGAAGACCAGGTGCAGCCTGCGACCGGCACGTGTGATGCGATTGCGTGCGTGGCGGAATTTACCGTCGTCGTATTGACGTCCTGTCGTTCCAATACCGAAAAACCCCCAGCCCAGCAGGCTGACGATACGGCCATTCTCGTCGCCTTCGGTGTGGAGCGGTATTGGCACCGGAAAGGTAACCGGTTGATCAAACCGCAGCAGGGCCATGTCCACTTCCGTCGACGCGCCAGGCACATAGTCCGGGTGGATTACCAGGCCATCGATCAGCCGTGCCCTGCCCGCCAGGCGCACCCGGAAGGGCTGCTTGCGCTGCAGCGACTCCGCCAGGCCGGTCTCCGTGGCACAATGGGCCGCGGTCAGGGCCCACTGTGGATCAATCAGCGTGGCAACACAGACCTTCCGACCGCCCTGCCGCTCCAGGTAAAACACCGCGGGAAACTGATCCTCTCTGGCCTGGTAGCTGACATAACTCTTGTCGTGGCGGATGATGATGGCATCGGCGACAGTCAGGGGAAACAGCACCAGGCCCACCAGCAGGGCCGGCGACAGGCGGAACCGGTAACTGTTTGCGGCGCTATTCATCCACCCCCCTTCCCGTGTCGGTTGATTGGCGGTCCGTCGCATTTTCTCCACCCTGCTTCTCCCCGGGCCGCGGTGAATGCACCTTGCGCAGACGCCTGAAGTTGGGCCGGTAGGTGGGTTTGCGGCTCATGTTCAGGATTGTCAGAAGCCGGTGAATCATCACCAGGATAGCCAGCAGAACGAATCCCAGGATGCACACTGCCAGCCACTGCTCCGTGGTGTAGGACGATGGATCTGTCCAGACTTCCGGCATGGTATCTCCTTCCCCGTTGTATGGATTACCTGCCCTATTCTACGGACTGCTAGTCTCCGATCAAATGCTGAATGGACCGTTCCACCAGGCGAATCCGCTCGAAGGGATCGTCGAGTTCCAGCAGTTCCTGTTTGATCTCCAGCGCCGCGGGGATCAATTCGCTGAGCCGCCAGCCGAGATCCCGTAAATTCTGGTAATCGATATCCAGCTCCAGTTGCTGGATCACCGGATGTTCTTCCAGCACGTGCAGCAGCTCGGTCAACCCGGACAACTCCTCGCCAACCGGTATTTTCCGACTCCGGGGCATATCCTGCTCGCTGTAGGAAACGCGGGCCATGTACAGCCCGCTGTCGGTCTGCCAGTAATCCTGTATGGCAAACTTGCAGTCTCCCTCCACGGTGATACCCAGCAGCCCGTTGTCCAGTTGATCCCAGTCGACAATATATGCCAGGGTCCCAACCGTGTGCAGCTGCTGCAGCACTCCCGGTTCAACCTCGGCCTGCCCTTCCTTAAGCAGGGTAATGCCGAAGCCGGTCTGGTTTTTCAGTGAGCTTGAAACCAGGTCCAGATAGCGCTTTTCGAATATCTGCAGGGCGAGTTTACCCCGTGGAAACAGTACCGTGCGCAGCGGAAAAAGCGGTATCTCCTCTATTTCTGCCATTGTCTGTCAGTCCTTGTGCTGTGCTTTCCTTGTTACCGTGTTTCCTTGTTACCGTCCAGTTACGTTCCCGGAGTGCCCGCGGTTTGTTGCGGAACCGTTTTCCGTGACACCAGTGGATCTTCCGGGTAACCCCGCGAACCTGTCGATGATCAGGCGCGTGGCTCCCGGCCGGCCAGTGCCTCCAGCAGCTGTTGATGGATTCCCTCGAAACCCCCGTTGCTCATGATCACCACGTGGTCTCCAGCGTCGGAGTAGTCCACCAGGAACCGGACTATGTCCGACACCGAATCGAAAGCCCGGGCGGTTCCGTTACTGTCAGCGATAATCCCGTCAAGGTCCAGGCCGGCATCCTCCGGCCGCTTCCACAGCGTCAGGGTTGCGGCCTCAGTGGCCCGGGCCAGTTGAGCCTGGTGAATTCCCATGCGCATGGTATTGGAACGAGGCTCGATAACCGCAATAAGCCGGCCGCCCGACTCCTGGTGCGGCTGTTCACCCAGCCGGGCAGCCACGCCTTCCAGGGTGGTGGCAATGGCCGTGGGATGGTGGGCAAAGTCGTCGTAGACGCTGATGCCGCGAACGGTGCCCCGCAGCTCCAGGCGCCGTTTGACGCCGGCAAACCGACTCAGCGCCTCTGCCGTCGAATCCAGGGCAACGCCGGCGTGGTGGGCCGCGGCAACGGCGGCCAGGCCGTTGCGGACATTGTGCAGGCCCGACAGGGTCCACTCCACGGGCACAGCCGTGACGGCACAGCCGGAATCCGACCAGCTGTACTTTTCAATTTCGAAGCGGCTGCCACTCGCGTTAAGCAGTCTGGCGTTCCAGAACAGCGTATCGGTCCTGGCCTGGGCTTCACAATCGTCACGCGGCGTGTCCACTCCCAGCTGCTGAACCGGCGTCCAGCAACCCATTTCCAGGACAGCTTCGATATGGCGCTCTCCTCGCGTATACAGGATCAGACCATTGGCAGGAATCGTTCTCACCAGGTGATGAAACTGCTTCTTGATCGCCTCGAGATCCTCGAATATATCGCCGTGATCGAATTCCAGGTTGTTCAGAATCGCGGTACGGGGTGCGTAATGAATAAATTTGGAACGCTTATCAAAAAATGCAGTGTCGTACTCATCGGCCTCCACGACAAAAAAGGGTGATTCACCCAGGGAGGCCGAAGCGGAAAAATTACTGGCAACACCGCCAATCAGATACCCCGGATTCAAGCCGGCGTAGTCCAGTATCCAGGCCAGCATCGAGCTGGTCGTGGTCTTGCCATGGGTGCCGGCCACGCCCAGCACCCAGCGATCCTGCAGCACGAAGCGGGCGAGGAATTCCGGGCCCGAACAGTAAGGCAGGTTGTTATCCAGCACGTATTCCACCACCGGATTGCCCCGTGCCATGGCGTTGCCCACGACCACCAGGTCCGGTGGGGGCTGAAGATTTCCGGGATCGTAACCCTGGCAGAGGCTGATGCCCTGGGACTCCAGTTGCGTGCTCATCGGCGGATAAACGTTGGCGTCGCTACCGCTCACCTGGTGACCCAGGTCTCTTGCCAGCACCGCCAGGCTGCCCATGAAAGTGCCACAGATTCCAAGAATATGAATATGCATCGAAGTTTCCAGAATTCACCCGGTTTGACCAGTGGCGTTTATAGCACATAAACCGGCACCTTCCGAGAAACCCGTGGCTGTGGTAAAACGCCGGTATCCTGCAGAAAAAGTGACAATTATCGGCTACTTGCGTTGCTATTTCGTCGACCTGGCGATACAGTTATCGGCAGATTCGAAAGGGTTGCGGTGGCAGGCAATACAGGGCAGCAGTCACAGCCTGGCGTTAAAGACTCCGGCTTCCATAAGCCGTCAAAGGTTCCTCAAACAGACAACCGGACAAACAGCCAGACTGGTGAGCTGTCAGGCAACGCCTAGCGGACAGTACGTCGGACCAGTGCCTGACATGGCGTTGGCGTTCTGCCTGAAACAGAATCAATATCAGTGGCTGCAGACAAGAACAACGAAAATAGACATGACTCTCACAAGGGGGAGAACACCATGCCCGATCAATTTCGCAAATCCAGGCTGGCACGTGCCATATCCTACAGCTCGCTGCCGATAATC
>Ga0209578_10000507_pt1 | contig 47466 bp, 41 predicted proteins | sample tdAd472_FD_187127 | JGI IMG/M metagenome (GOLD analysis project Ga0209578, IMG submission 187127) | Marine sediment microbial communities from the Atlantic coast under amendment with organic carbon and nitrate - tdAd47.2 (SPAdes)... | ecosystem: Environmental > Aquatic > Marine > Coastal >...
CCGAGTGGTTGAAGGCGCGCGCCTGGAAAGTGCGTATAGGGTTAACGCCCTATCGTGGGTTCGAATCCCACTCCCTCCGCCAACTAGTCTTGTTCTCTCAGCAATTTTTAGATGAGGCCTGAGTCGCCGGCCCCGTTCGCGGCGTTCCGCAGTCCGGTTTGGCTGGACGGGTGGGATCGTGATCGTTTTGGTTGATCGGAGTCGGCGTGACGTGAGGGGGGCAGATTTGCGATCGCTGGCTCAATGATCGGGCCGAAAATTCACATCAGCCGTTTCGACGACGAGATGGGGCGATGGCGAAATTCAGGGACATCAAGACCCTGCAGAAATTCGCCTCCGTTCACGCCTCGATCCGCAACCATTTCAATCACGAACGCCATATTTACCGGCGAGGTGTGTTCAAGGAGAACCGATCTGCCGCTCTGGCCGAATGGCGTCAGCTTGCGGCCTGAAAGCGAGGTTGCCCTAGCATTTCTGAGACTGCTTTTATTAGACTGACAGCGCCATAATATGCGCTTCCTTCTCTTTTTCGTTAGTGTAAGGGGAGAATGATCAACCATTAAGGGCGAACGTGCGTTTCTGTCTTGCATTCGCATTCGCATTTGCATGTTGGTATGGGGCGTACTCTGAACACTAAAATCAGAATACTGAAATCCTACGAGGATATAGAGCCATATATCGATATGGCTCGCCAAGGTGCTGATACTGAACGGAGTGCCTTAGGCTTTTTGCCTCCAAACGCGTACAAGCAAGCGGCGGAGCAGGGGAAGCTGCTCATCGCCGTCGATCCGGAAGGAAATTTTCTTGGGCACCTTATGTTTGGCGGAGTGTTTCCTCACGGGAAGGTCATACAGATTTACAGCGGTCCCGAGTTCCGCAAGCAGGGGATTGCACAGTCGCTCATAAATGAACTGGTTAAGCATGCACATGAGCGCAGCTACTTGAGCTTGAGCGCCAAAGTAGCAAGCGACCTTTCTGAGGCAAACGCTTTCTATGAACGAATGGGCTTCCATGCTGTTTCGACGATTCCTGGCGGTAAAACTCGCAAAAGGATTATCTACCGCCGCGTCCGCGACCTCGACACGCCAAGTCTGTTTGACTTCATGGCGAATCCGGAAGATGAGCGTCTTCCAAATTTAGGTATAGCTAGCAACTACAGCACGCGACCACCTATCTACGCCATCGACTTGAATGTGTTATTTGATGTCACCAAGCGCCGCGGGCGTGGTGAGGAAGCTGGCAAAGTTATGAAGGCTAGTTTCAACAATGATATTCGCTTGGTCATCACGGAAGAATTTATCAACGAGCTAAAAAGGACGACGAGCAAATTTCCCGATGATCCGCACCTTCAAATTGCTCTTCAAATGAGTGTTCTTCCAACGCCAAAATCCAAGGAAACTTCTGATATTGAGCGGAAATTGGCTGGTGTCATTTTCAAAGAGCGCTTCCATCAAGACATTCTGACAACACAGGATAAGTCCGACTTGAGGCACTTGGCGACGGTGGCTCACCATAGGATTGCGGGGTTCATCACAAACGAAAACGCAATACTTCGTGCTCATGAGCGCCTGCGGTCGGAGTTCGGTCTTGATGTTTTAGGTGTCTCCGACTTTGCTGATGCCATGTCTTCCGGTAGTGAAAAATTTGGTTTGGACGAAGTCGCTCGCACCAGTGATACAGTATTGTCATTCGGTCCTCTATCGCAGGACATCACGGAGAACGTCCGCTTTTTTCTAAATAGTCAGTATGTTCCTTTGCGGACAATTAAAGACGTCATCTCTCTGGGAGACAGCGTTTCTCCTCAAAAGCACATTATTCTCAGTGAAGAGACCGACATCGTCTCTTTTGCATCGTGGAATTTAGTGCAAAACCCTAGAAAAATGGTGGAGGTGTTTCTGTGTGCCAATGAGGGCTCGCCTGCCGCTAGAACGGCAATCGACCATACGCTTAATCGGATATGCAGGGTGGTAAGTTCTGGTGCGCCTGCCCGAATGCGCCTGCAAATACTGCCTGGCAATCCTGTAACCCGCAATATTGCTCTTGCCCATGGCTTTAGGCCCGGTCCTGGACAAGAAAGTCACGGAACCGCTTTTTACAAGATTGCCATCGGCGACGTAATTGATGCGCGGTCATGGTGCAGAATCAAAAGGGCTTTGAAGTCTCTTGCTGACGTCGAACTCCCGCAGAATATCCCCGTTTACGAAGATCCAAATCAACGCATACTGATCAAAACTTCGCTTGATCGGGAGGAAGCAATTCCCCTTAAGGAGCTTGAGACATTGCTGTCCCCTTCTCTTATTCTCCTACCTGGAAGATTTGGCGCCATCGTTCCGATTAAAAGGGTTTTTGCCGACGAGCTTTTGGGAACGGCAGAGCAGTTTTCGTTATTAACGCCGCCGGAAGCCGTTTTCCTGAAAGAGCGAGTTTTTTACAACACTCCACGAGCAGCCTCCAACCTCGCTCCCGGCACCCTAATCCTCTTTTACGAATCATCCGAAGGTGGTGGCCGAAAGAGCATTGTCGCCGTAGGGCGGGCAACCGACTCACACGTGATAACTGGTGACCAGGTAAGTCCCGATATGAAACGGCGAGGTGTCCTGGATGCAAATGGCTTTAAACACATTGGTGTTGGCAAGAGCAAGTTGGTCACAGCCTTTGACAACATTATGGTTTTTAAGAAGCCCGTTCCTCTGAATAGACTCCGTGAAATAGGATGCGCCGACGGCGCGAACTTTGTTACCACAAAACGAATTGAACCCGACCACCTTAAAACAATCCTCAACGAGGGGCTGAAGAATGAATAACCCAAACAATATTTTGATTTCTGTGGAAGAACGGCATGCATCGAATATGCTTGCTGGGTCCAAATCCGTTGAATTGCGACGCAAGCCATTAAATATTTCGTTTGGCACTCGTGTATGGGTGTACAGCAAGCTCCCTCGTGGCCAAGTTCAAGCGCTTGCAGTCGTCGATGAAGTGGTTGCAGATGCGCCGGAAAAATTATGGAATTCATATGGCCCGCAAAGCGCCATAACTAAAGCTGAGTTTGATGCCTATTTCGTTGGCGCAGAGATCGGACACGCGATCGTTTTCCAAGAAGTCAGGCCGTTGGCGCCAATCCTGAACCTGTCCTCAATCAGAGAAAAAATATCCCATTTTCACCCCCCCCAATTTTTCAAAAAACTTACAGAGGATAGTCCGGAGCTCGCATTCTTCCAAACTGCCATAGCATCGAAATAAAGGGCATTGTCAGACTAATCTTCGCTGACGCCAACAAGCGTCAAGCTCGGCTTTTCATCCAATCATGTGACGCCACTCGGCCAGGGCGGCTGAGGGTGCCGTCAGTTCCCTGTTTCGGGCTATGGTTTCCCTGTTCGGCTCAATTAATTCCCTGTTTTGTCATTTAGGGAATTTGCTAAAAAGCCAAGATTTTTCAGTGGCTAGAGCATAAAAATTAGCAAATCGAGGGCCGGTTCTGCGAAAATTCCCTGTATTTTCCCTGTTTAACAGGGAATTAGGCCAGAGACGGGTTCGCTTGGAACTGCGCGCACCGCCAACCCGCTTTTTCTCTGCACGATTTTCGGGTGCGGCTGCCGAGCCGCCGCAGCGGGCGCGCATGCTCAGGGCTTATGAAATACTTTTTCTCCATCGCTTTGGAACCAGCCTTTGTAGATTTCCCCAAAACCGAAATAATCAATATTGGGCGGGACATAATTCGCCCCTTTGTCTTCCTTGCAAAGAAGGCGGAATTCAAAGGTGACGCGTGTCGTCTTGCGCTGGTTCAAGGCGCTGTGGTGAAGGTGGTGGGCGGCAAAAGCCATGACATCGCCCATTGCCAGAGGCGGCGCGATGGGATTTGAGGCGTCCACATGCTCGCGCAACATGGGAGAAAGATTGAGGCCCACGGCATTGCGCCAAACGTCGTAACCCCGGGAGCTGTTTTTGATGCTCCGATAATAGTAAGCGGACAGCACGCGAAGGGTCTCGTTCGTTTCCAAAGGATAGATCGGCCCCCACAAATTAATCTGTTGCCGGGGCGACCCGTACCAGGTGTCGCGGTGGGGCGGTAGCGAACCGGAACAGGTGGTGCGGTAATAGCCTTGCGGCTGGCTGCCATGAGGGAATGTCAGACGGAAGCCGGGCCATTCAAAAACGGTCTGGTTTGGGGGAACGCCGATTTCTTCCATGAAGGCGGTAAGGATGGGGGGGATTCGTTTCTCTGCCAGCAGGGCTTCGTAGGCCGCATCGACGCACGCCTTATAGGGTGCAGCGCTCAGTTTTTCATGGGCGACGAGCGGATTGTGCGGTTTGAAATGTTCTTCCAGAATTTCCCGTAAAACCGACGTCAGACGAGCGATTGCCGGCGCTTGACGGATGATCGCGACGCCGCCTTTAAGGATTTCTGCGCGATCCAGGGAGAGGTTTTTATCGGACTCCGAAGTAAAATCGAGCGCATGCTCTTTTATGGCAGCGGTTTTGTTCATGGAAACGGGCGCTGGAATTTTGCCGCGATCGGAACGGTCCTGAAACGCCCGGCGCAAATCCAGTTCCGCTGCGCCCAGTTCTTTTTTCATCCGGTCTTCGAGAAAGGCTTCCAGGTCGTTGGCGGAAAAAGCGAAGCCTTTCGTTTGCGCAAAGGCCGCGACATCGTCGGCCACCAAATCGATGCCTTGCAGGCCCTCCATCAATTGTGGCTGCTCCACGACGGCACGAATAAAGGCGGTGATGCTGTCGCGCGCGATTCCGGCAAAAAAATTATCGAGCAATTGCTGTTCGTCGGCACCCATTTGCGTGGCCTGTTATCAGAAATGCACGGTTCTTGGTTTGCGGCCTGTAAGCTTGAAGAAAAAGAGGCGCCAAAATAGGCAAAACAAATTACGCGCGCTCTCTCCGGTCAAACTTGGCCCAGCAAATGCCGCCGAAGACGGCCACATCGACGGCCAATAGAACGGCGAAGACAAGCCCCTCACCCGTGGCCCAGAAATAGAAATAAGCCCCGACCCCCACGGCGGTGCAAATGAGAACGACGGCCCAACCTTCCCAGCGCGTCGGGCGGATGCCCCAGCCAATCCGCTTTCTTCCAAACCAATGGCCGCTCATCATCCTCTCCGGCACTGTCAGGCCAAATGACCTGGGAAAAAGTGTAGCATTCCATACCCTCCTGGGATGAAAAATCCTTTCCGTGGAGACGGGTACGCAGAGGACTGACTGCACCGCCAACCCGCCTTTTTCTCTGTGCGATTTCTAGGTACGGCTGCCAAGCGTTGTTGCGAATAGCGGCGCTCCGCGGGCCTGCATCTCAACCGTCACGACATTTTCGCATAGCTGCCCTTGCCGAAGGACGCCGATGGGCGGCCGGAAAGCGAGGTTTCCGGGCCTTTCTGAGGCTTGTTTTATTAAACTGCTTGCTCCGCCGCGAAAACTTGGCCGTTGGAAACAAAGTGGTATTAGTTTGGAGCAGCGAAGTCTTTTGGTGCAAAGTTTAATCAACATCCGCAAGAAAGCCCTTCATTTGGCACAGACGGAAAAACAGCTTGTAGGCTGGCGGGAATGGGTTTCGCTTCCAACCCTCGGCGTTGCGGCCATCAAGGCGAAAATCGATACCGGCGCCCGAACCTCGGCCATCCATGCCTATTTCACCGAACCGTTCGAGGAAAAGGGCCGCCAGCGTGTTCGGTTCGGCGTCCACCCGCTCCAATGCAAAACGCATCCGGCTGTAATTTGCGTCGCCGATGTCCTGGACCGCCGTATGGTTTCTGATTCCGGCGGTCATCGGGAACGGCGATACACCATCGAAACCATCATTAGATTAGGGGAGATGGAATGGAAAATCGAAGCAACCCTGACCAATCGTGATAGCATGCTGTTCCGGCTCTTGCTTGGCCGCACCGCAATGGAAGGCCTTGTCGTTGATCCCGCCCGGTCCTATGTGGCCGGCCGGCGTCACAAGACAAAAACGATCTCCTCCGGAGCCAAGCGGCCAGCCCGAACCCGAGATAGGAACAGCTAAAATGAAAATCGCGCTTTTAGCACGCAACCCCAATCTATATTCCCACAAAAGGTTGGTGGAAACGGCCGAGAAGAGAGGTCACGAAATTCAGGTGATCGACACCCTTCGGGTCTACATGAACATAACGTCCCATAGACCCCAAATCAGATATCGCGGTGAAAGTTTGTCCGGTTTCGACGCCGTTATCCCACGCATTGGGGCGTCTATTACCTTTTACGGAACTGCGGTCCTGAGACAATTCGAGATGATGTCTGTCTATCCCCTGAACGAGTCCGTCGCCATTAGCCGGTCCCGGGACAAGCTTCGCAGCCTGCAACTGCTCTCCAGAAAGGGTATCGGGCTTCCGGTAACTGGGTTTGCCCACGGCACGCGGCAAGCAGAAGATTTGATAGAGATGGTCGGCGGAGCCCCGGTCGTCATCAAACTTCTCGAAGGGACGCAGGGCGTCGGGGTGGTTCTCGGCGATACCCACAATTCGGCGAAAAGCATGATCGAGGCCTTTGCGGGCCTTAAGGCCAATATTCTGGTGCAGGAGTTTATCAAGGAAGCCGGCTCGTCCGATATTCGATGTCTTGTTGTCGGGGACAAGGTCGTCGCGTCCATGATGAGAACCGGCGCGAAAGGTGATTTCCGCTCCAACCTGCACCGGGGCGGCACCGCGGCGCCTATAAAAATTACACCTGAGGAGCGGTCGACAGCCGTCCGCTCCGCGCAAATCCTGGGTCTCAATGTTTGCGGCGTCGACCTGTTGCGTTCGAACCATGGCCCGCTTGTGATGGAGGTGAATTCGTCGCCTGGTCTGGAGGGCGTCGAAACGGCAACAGGCAAGGATGTTGCCGATCTGATCATTCAGTTCATTGAAAAGAACGCCAAACCCAATAAGACCAAGACCCGGGGGAAAGGCTAGGCGTGCCCGAAATCTTTTCCATCGGTGGCACAGACATCGCTCCCGGGGAACGGGTGACCCTTGATCTGCCTCTTCCCGCTCAATCGACCTACACCCCCATGACAATGCCGGTCCATGTTGTGCGAGGGCGCAAGCCGGGGCCCATCCTTTTTGTTTCGGCGGCCATCCACGGCGACGAAATCACTGGCGTCGATATCATCCGAAGGCTGCTTCATAGCTCAGCGTTGAAACGGCTGCGGGGAACGCTCATTTGCGTGCCCATCGTCAATGTGTTCGGCTTCGTCACCCACTCCCGGAGCCTGCCGGATCGCCGCGATCTGAACCGATCGTTTCCGGGCTCGCCCCACGGCTCTCTCGCGGCGCGCCTGGCCCACACATTCACCGAAGAAATTGTCAAAAAATGCACCCATGGCATCGACCTTCACTCAGGATCGTTCCATCGGACAAACCATCCCCATATCCGGGCGAACCTTGACGACCCGGAAACAGAGGCGCTGGCCAAAGCTTTTGGAACGCCGGTGGTCATCAATGCAAATCTAAGAGACGGTTCGCTTCGGCAATTTGCTGCCGACGCCGGTATCCCCATGCTCCTTTACGAAGCCGGCGAGGCATTGCGTTTTGACACCCTTGCCAGCCGCGCGGGCGTGAGGGGCATTGGGAATGTTATGCGTGCCTTGGAGATGCTTCCAGCTTCGAAAAGCCTGAAAAAACTCGCCGAGGTTATCGAAGCGCGGTCATCGACCTGGGTCCGGGCAACCCAGAGTGGCATCTTTAGCCACACGATAAAAACGGGCAATCAAGTCCAGGAGGGCGATGCCTTGGGCAGGGTTGCGGACCCTTTCGGAAACAACGAACATCTTGTTTTCGCATCGGCCACGGGTATCGTCATCGGCCGGACCAATCTTCCCGTGGTCAACGAGGGTGACGCGCTATTTCACATCGCACGATTTGCCAACGTCGAAACGGTCTCCACGGCGATTGAGGCCTTCCGTGAAGAACATATAGAGGGACTGGGCCCGGGCGATTATGTGGACGCCCCGATCGAAGAGTCGTGATCTGAAAATGGTCGGCTCTGGAGATGGCGGCACGAAGGAGGACTGGAACGATGGGCGCTGACGGACTTATATGCGCCTACCTGCTCGACGGGCAGGGGGGCGGAACATCGCTCGACTGGCAGGACCTGGGAAACCCAATTCCAAGAGACGCCATCGTCTGGATACACCTGAACAGGTCCTGCCCCAAAGCCCAGAATTGGCTGCTTGAGGAAAGCGGTCTTGACCCCCTGATGCAAGAGGCGCTGTCCGCAAACGAAAGCCGCCCCCGCTGCGTCGAGTTTTCCGGCGGGCTTTTGCTAAATATGCGGGGCGTGAACCTGAGCCCGGGCGCCAACCCGGAAGACATGGTGTCCATTCGCCTGTGGGCCGAGAAAAACCGCGTCATCAGCGTTCGGCGGCGGCCTTTGATGGCGGTTAACGACCTGAAAGAAAAAATAGAGAACGGCCGTGGCCCGCGTTCCGTTGCGGAACTGATCGCGGACCTGGCGGACGGGCTGGTGGAGCGTATGGCATCGGTCCTTTCCGAGCTCTCCGATGGGGCGGACGAACTGGAAGACCAAATTGTGACCGCCCAAAATCGGGAGCTTCGGTCTCGTTTGATGGACATTCGCCGGCAAACCATAGCGTTGCGCAGGTATTTAGCGCCCCAGCGCGATACGATGGCGCATCTTTCAACCTTTCAGAACACGGTCCTCGACGAGAGATCGCGCGGGCGCCTGCGCGAGACGGCGGACAGCTTGACCAGATACGTGGAGGACCTGGAATCGATTCGCGAGAGGGGGGCGGTGCTGGCCGATGAACTGGCATCGCGGCTTACGGATCAGATGAACAGAGTCATTTATGTGTTGTCGGTGGTCGCGGGTATTTTTCTTCCCTTGTCTCTGTTAACCGGGCTGCTCGGTATCAACGTTGGCGGCATACCTGGAACGGACAATCCCTGGTCCTTTGCGATCGTGTCGGCCGGTGTCGTCGTGTTGGGGGTCTTCGAATTTTTTCTGCTAAGAAAACTTCACTGGATTTAATCGACCGTTTGTCAACATTGTCAGGCAAAACCGGCTTGAGACGAAGAGAAGCGCCCTACCCTTCGAGCGAGGCCCCCGGATAGTGTAGAGTTTCTGGGCCGTTCCGGCGTTTCCCCCTGGTTCGGACGGGCAAATTTTAGGTGCGGAGGATCTATCGCCATGCTCGACGCGTATATCTATGACGGCTTGCGCTCGCCGATTGGGGGCATCGCCGGCAAGCTGGCGTCTGTTCGTCCCGATGATCTGGCAAGCGAGCTTATCCGCGCCCTGGTGGCGCGCTCACCCTTCCAGCCCCACCAGGTAGAGGATGTTCTTCTCGGCTGCACCAATCAGGCCGGAGAGGACAGCCGCAACGTCGCTCGTCACGCTGGTTTGCTAGCAAATTTGCCGGTCGAGGTGGCGGGGATAACCGTCAATCGGCTCTGTGCCTCTGGATTGGCTGCCGTGGTGGATGCGGCCCGCGCCGTGACTTGCAGGGAAGGCGACTTGTTGATCGCCGGCGGCGTGGAAACCATGAGCCGTGCGCCCTTCGCAATTGCCAAGGCCGAACGCCCCTATAGCCGCAGCATAAAGATTCACGACACCACGATCGGCGCGCGCTTTCCAAATCCCAGGCTGATAGCGGAGCACGGCAATGATTCCATGCCCGAAACCGCCGACAACGTGGCGCGTGAACTGAACATAGCGCGCGAAGAAGCGGACGCCTTCGCCGTCGCGTCCCAAGCCAAATACATGGCGGCGAAGACGGCCGGTTTCTACGACGGTGAAATCCATCCTATTTCGGTTCCGGCCGGCAAAAAGAAGCCGCCCGTTGTCGTGGCGGAGGACGAACATCCGCGCCCCCAGACTACTCTGGACATGTTGGAAAAATTACCCTCGCTGTTCGACGGCGGCGTCGTGACCGCGGGCAATGCCTGCGGCCTCAATGACGGCGCGGCCGTGTTGCTGATCGGCAGTCGCGACATGGGCGAACGCGCAAATATCGAGCCGATCGGCCGCGTTGTCGCCTCGGCCGTTGTTGGCGTGCCGCCTAGAATTATGGGGCTCGGCCCCGTACCGGCCATCCACAAGGTGCTGGAACGGGCAGGCCTTTCTCTCAAAGAGATCGACGTCATAGAAATAAACGAGGCCTTTGCCGTACAGGTGCTTGGCTGTCTAAAGCAGCTGGGCTTGTCTGCGGCGGACGCCCGCGTCAATCCCAATGGCGGTGCCATTGCCCTGGGCCACCCCCTCGGTTGTTCGGGCGCCCGCCTGGCGCTGACGGCCTTACGCCAGCTTCATCGCACGGGCGGGCGCTACGCGCTGGTCACCCTGTGCATCGGCGTCGGCCAAGGCCTTGCCGTTATCATCGAACGCGAGCGCGGAAAGGCCCGCTGATAATAAGCGCATGCGGCAGGAACGGACGTGCCTCCGGCCTCTCTTCACCAGCTTGCCATGCCCCTTGCCGAAGCCCATAGTTGCGAAGAAACCCTAGGAGGAAGCATCTTGGCCGAGCCGGAAAACAACGAGAACGTGTTAACGACAAGCCCGGAAAAAATCTTCTACATCATCGTCAAAGCGCGCGAATTCGACGTGAAGGTGCCGCCGGCAGGCCTGGATACCGGCGACAACCCGACCGATGACAAAGACGTCGAGATTCTTGAGGATTATGCCGACGATCCCACCTATGTCGAATTGGTCAGCGCGCTGGAAATTTTGAACGACGACGAAATCGTCGAAGTGCTGGCGCTGATGTGGCTGGGACGCGAAGATTACAAGGCCGAGGATTGGCCGGAGGTCCTGCAAGAAGCGCGCGACGCCCATGACGACAAGGCCGTTTCCTATCTTGTCGGCACGCCGATGCTTGGCGATTACATCGAAGAGGGGCTTGCCCTGCTCGGCTATTCCGTCGAGGAATACGAGGTCGACCGATTGTAGCGATGACCCGCCACCCACGCAGATTGCCATGGCCGACGTTCCGACACTCAAGCGCAGCCTCAGCCTACCGCTGATCGTCCTTTACGGACTCGGCACCACCATCGGCGCCGGCATCTATGTGCTGATCGGCAAGGTGGCGGGGGCCGCCGGGCTTTATGCCCCTTTTTCTTTCCTCATCGCCTCGCTGCTGGCTGCCCTTACCGCCTTTTCCTTTGCCGAGCTGGCCGGCCGCCTGCCCTACAGCGCCGGCGAGGCGGTCTACGTCCATACCGGCACCGGCTCGCGCGCGCTCGCCACCCTGGTTGGGCTGCTTGTCGTGTTGGCCGGGCTTGTCTCCAGCGGCGCGATCGTCCATGGCTTCGTCGGTTATTTTCACGAATTCCTCACCGCCCCCGATTGGCTGATCATTGTCGGGATCGTTTTCGCCCTTGGCGCGCTGGCCGCCTGGGGAATCACCGAATCCGTTCTCGCCGCGTCCGTCATCACCCTGATCGAGATCGGCGGGCTTTTTTTCGTAATCGGCGGCGGCATCGAAGAGATGCCCCAGGCAATGGGCCGTTTGCCGGAATTTTTCCCGCCCTTTGAAGGCGGCGCCTGGCTGGGCGTCTTCTTCGGTTCCGTGCTTGCCTTCTATGCGTTCATCGGCTTCGAAGACATGGTGAACGTTGCCGAAGAAGTAAAAAACGTGCGGCACAATTTGCCCCTTGCCATCGTGCTGACCCTTGGCATCACGACGGTGCTTTATATCGTCGTTGCCTTTATTGCCGTGACGGCGCTCCCCCCGGCCGAGCTTGCCGAGGCGCGCGCCCCCCTTGCACGCCTTTTTGAACGGACGACCGGCGCCTCCTCGACACCGATCAGCGCCATTGCCATTCTCGCCGTTCTCAACGGCGCGCTTATCCAGATCGTGATGGCGGCCCGCGTGCTTTACGGCCTGGCGGCCCAAGGCTGGCTTCCCCGAACTTTGCGCAAAATCCACCCCCTTACCCGCACGCCGTTGCTGGCGACCGGCCTGGTTGCGGGCATCTTGATGGCGCTGACCCTTTGGCTGCCGCTAACGACCCTCGCCGAGGCCACCTCCATCGTGACGCTCTGCATCTTTGCGCTGGTAAATTTTTCGCTCTTCCGGCTGAAACGGTTGCAACCGCCGCCGGCAGGGGTTTGGACGGTGTGGGCATGGGTGCCTCTGCTTGGCGGCGTCGCCAGCCTTGGCTTCGTTTTCTTTCGGCTGATCGGCGGGCTGGCGGACTAGTCCGCTCGCAAGCGCTTTACACGGCATCCGGCGAACGGACGATCCCGTCTCGATAAAGCCTGGCGATTTCCGCCTCACCAAGACCAAGTTCGCGCAGCACCTCGGCGCTATGTTCGCCAAGACGCGGCGTCCGGGTTTCGGGCGCGTTGGCCTTCAAGGGCGCCGCGCCGATGGTCTGGGGAAGCGGGATGCGCCCCATGCCGGGCTGATCCGTCCAGACGAAAACGCCCGCCGCCTTCACCTGGGGGTCCTCCAGAAATTCGCCGGAATCGTTCACGCGGGCATGCAGAATATCGTCCGCTTCAAACAGAACCGACCATTCCTCCGCCGTCTTTTCGGCAAAGCGCGCCGCCAACAGCGCCACCAAGGCCGCCTCATTGGCGATCCTTCCTTCGTCGCTGGCAAAACGCGCATCGTCCGCCATATCCGCTTCGCCGAGCAATGCGCAAAGACGGCGAAACTGATCGTCGTTCAAGGCGACCACGACCAGCCGTCCCGCCTTGGTTGCGAACACGTTCGACGGCACGGTCAATTGCCCGGGGGGATGGCCGTCCGTCACCACATGTTCGACGATGCGCCCCGCCTGCAGCATGGCCGCCGCCTGCAACAGCGTGACCGAGACATGCCGCCCGCGCCCGGTTTTCTCGCGCGCATAAAGCGCCACGGCGATGGCCTGAAAGGCGTTCGTGCCAGCGGCCAGATCGACGGCCGGAATTTCCACCTTGTGGGGCAGGCCGTCGCAGCCGCGGTTGCGATCGATCAGGCCGCCAAGGCCTTGTACGATCGAATCCGTCGCCGCGCGCTGGCGATAGGGCCCCTCTGCTCCGAAGCCGGTCAGGGAAACATAGACGCAGCCCGGATTTTTTTCCGCCACCGCGTCATAGCCAATGCCCATTTTTTCGACGATGCCGGGACGAAAATTTTCTATCAGCACATCCGCCTTGCCGGCCAGGCGGGCCAAAAGGCCGCGCCCCTCGGGGCTGCGCAAATTCATTGCCAGCGCCCGTTTCCCGTGATTGTTCGCGGCGAAGGTGGCGCAAAGGCCATCGAACTGGCGTCCCAGATAGCGCGCCCAATCGCCCGCCAAATCCTCCACCTTCAGCACGTCGGCGCCATAAGCGGCCAGCATCGCCCCGGCGCCGGGCGCGGCAATGCCCTGCGCCACCTCCAGCACCTTCAGCCCGGCAAAGGGAAAATCCGGATCGAACCCTTGGGGCGCCATGGCGCCGCTCTCCTCCTCGCGAAATGGCCGGCAGCCTAACATATTTTTCCCGCCTTTTCGGCGATGCCTTGTCGGCGCCGGGGCTTTGTGATGAAATAAATTTCGCTATCGAAACGAGTTTGACGCACCCATGGCGATCGCCTTTGACCCCGTCTCGGCCCTGCATTTCTGGCGCGAGACGATTGTCCACAGCCTGCGCCGGGAAAGCCCGGATTTGACGACGCGCCAGATGGCGATCCTGCTGACCGTTTATTTGACGCCGCCGCCCCATACGGTGCGCGGCCTGGCTGCCAGCCTGAAAATCTCCAAGCCGGCGGTGACCCGCGCGCTCGACCGGCTGGGGCTGTTGGAGCTGGCGCGGCGCAAGCGCGACCAGGACGACCGGCGCAGCATCCTCGTCCAACGAACGGTCAAGGGGTCCGTTTTCTTGCGGGAGTTCGCCGACGCAATCCGCGAGGCCGCCGGCGAGAAGGGCCCGGCCGGCCAGGGGCCGGTTAACCCATAAAAAAACCCCGCCGAAGGGCGAGGTTTTTTTGACCCAGGGGACGCCGCTCTAAAGAATCGATTCGATCCATTCCTCGATCTTGCTTTTCTGCATGGCGCCGACGCGCACACCGGCGACCTCGCCGCCCTTGAAAAGCATCAAGGTTGGAATTCCGCGTACGCCGTAACGTGTCGGAATTTGCGGATTGCTGTCGATATCGACTTTTGCGATCGCCACGCGATCGTTCATCTCTTGCGAAAGTTCTTCCAGGATGGGGGCGATCTGTTTGCAAGGCCCGCACCACTCCGCCCAAAAATCCACCAGGACCGGGCCGGCGGCTTGAAGGACATCCTTTTCAAAGGAAGCATCGGTTACATGGGTGATATTCATTCTTCCATCCCGTAGCGTTTCTATGGCTCGAATCTAGGTAGTGCCCGCATGGGCGTCAAGGCGCGTAAGGAAGGAGAAATTCTTCCTTTAACGGCATGAGGTTAGGCCCATCCGTCCAAAGCAGCGCCGCGGCAATTTCCCGTCCGGGATAAATCTTTGCGAGCAGGCTGACATAGGCGGCCATCTGGCGCAGGTAAATTTCCGGCGTGGCTTCCGGCGTGGCAGGCGGCTGGCGCTGGGTTTTGTAATCGATCACGCAAACGGATTTTTCCGTGACGAGCAGGCGGTCGACCTGCCCGGAAATGGCACGCCCGTTCACCTCGCCGACGATCGGAACTTCCGCGCGGCTTCCCGGCGCGAACAAAGATGCAAACGCGTCCGCTTCGAGAAGGGCAAGCACCTCGCCGGCAATGGCATCGCGGGTTTCTTGATCCAGACCAAGATTTTTTTGGGAAAGGTAGCGCCGACAGGCTTGCTTGCGATCGCGCGCCGCCACGTCCGGCAAAAACTGCAACAAGCGATGCACGATGCGGCCGCGCCGAAACCCCCAGCCCTGATCCGTCCCAAGGGGGGAGCGAACCGCCGGCGCCTCCCCCTCCGGCTTGGACGGGCGAAGATCGGGCAAGGGGCGGGGGGCTGCCAGGGCCGCACGCCGGGCCCAATCGGGCAAATTCGCAACCGCCGATGCCTGCGCCTCGGTGGCGGCCTGCCTGTCGGCATCCGCCTTTTGGGCCTCTTCAAAGCGCAGGCCCTCGCCGCCCACGGCAAGGGGAACGGGGCGGGCATGTTTTTCCAGCCCCTTGACGATGAGATCGTACCAGCAGCCTTCCTGCCGGGGCTCCCACCCGGCAACGTAAAGCCGGTCCTCGGCGCGGGTCAGCGCCACATATAAAAGCCGCCGGTATTCCTGTTCGCGAAGGGCTTGCTGCGCCGCGCGCGCCGCCATGGCCAGTTTTTCTTCATGGGCCCGGCGCGGCGTCCAAAGGGCGATGCCGGCCTCCTCTTCCCCGAGCCAGAAAAACGGTGCGTCCTGTTTGCCGGGCATCTGACAGCTGTCCGGCAGAAAGACGATCGGCGCTTCCAGCCCTTTTGCGCCATGCACCGTCATGACGCGCACTTCGTCACGGCCCTGCTCAAGATCGCGCTTCACTTCCGCCTCGCCCGCCGCAATCCAGTGCAGGAAACCTTCCATCGCCGGCGCGTGCATCTTTTCGTAAGCGAGGCTTAAATTTAAAAATTCGTCGATCGGGTCGTTTACTTCACGGCCAAGGCGGGCGATCAGGCGTTCGCGCCCGCCAAGGGGGCCAAGAAGGGAAGCGTAAAACTCGAAAGGCGACACGTAATCCACCTTTGCCAATTGCGCCGCAAGCCTTGCATGGGCGTCGGCAAAATCTTCGCGCTCGGCATGCCGGGCCTGCAGCGCGGCCCAAAGGGACCCTTCCCGCCCCTGGGCAAGATCCAAAAGCGCGTCTTCGTCCAATCCGATCAGCGGGCTTTTCAACACGCTTGCCAGGGTCAAATCGTCTTCGGGCAAAAGCACGAAATGACCAAGGGCGATCAAATCGCGCACGGCAAGATGGTTCGTCAGCACCAGCCGGTCCGTACCCGCTACCGGTACGTTCTGGCCCTTCAATGCCCGCACCAGCTCTTCAAAGAGGCGCTTGCGCCGGCGCACCAGAATAAGAATGTCCCCCGGCTGGATGGGGCGGCCCCGCGAGGGAAGCGGTTCTTTCGCATCCAGCCATTTACGGATTTGAAGCGCGATCTTTCGCGCCAGCCGTTTTTCCGGCACGTCCGTCGGTTCCTGCTTCAAGGGCAGCGCCCAGGGCGCGATGGCGGCTTTTTCGCCCTTCGCTTCCGGCGGCCAGATTTCGACCAGCCCCGCCTGGCCTTTGCGCGCAGGGTTGTGTTCGATTTTTTCGCCTTCCAGGGAAACGCCGTCGCGGGCCGCGTCCATGCGGAAGATCGCATCGACCGTTTTTAAAATTACCGGCGCAGACCGGAAGGAAAGTTCCAGCGGCACGTCCCGCCATTTTTCGTCCGCCTGCTGCACCCGGGCCGCAAAATGATCGCGCATTGCCCCGAAGGAGCGCGGGTCCGCGCGTTGAAAGCTGAAGATCGACTGCTTGACGTCGCCGACGGCAAAAACCGTTCGCTTTTCTTCCCGCGATCCCTCGCCGGCAAAGAATTCCGAGGCCAGGCTGGCGATCACCTGCCACTGATCGGGGTTCGTATCCTGCGCCTCGTCCACCAGAATATGGTCGATGCCACCATCGAGCTTGAAAAGCACCCAAGGCGCGATGCCTTCCCGCTCCAGCAGGTGGCGCGCCTCGAAAATCAAATCGTCGTAATCCAGCAGCGCGGCTTTTTGCTTCAACGCCCCATAGGCATCGAGCAGGGCGCTGCCAAAGTGCAGCAACGCCGCCGTCGCCTCGGCCAGCACCACCGCGTTGCATTGCTCCCGCACGCTTTCGAGACGGGCGGCCTCGGCCGCCAGAATGTCCGCCGCCTCCGGAAAGGCCTTCAACGTCTCTTTATATGCCAGCTCCTTGAAACGCGGCCCCGCTCCGCCCTTCGTAAAGAACGCGCCGAGATAGGCGTCAAAATTTTCCACCCGCTGCGCCGGCGCCGCCAGCCAGTCCTGGATCAACGCGCCATGGGCGCGGTCTTTCTTGCCGCCTTCGCCCATGGCCTCGGCCGCCCGGCGAAGCGCCTTGCCATCGAAGGCCGCTTCGCTTGCGGCCGCTTCGAGGGTGCTTTCCACATCTGCATCCAAGGCCAGGCCCAGGGCGTCCCGCGTTGCCATCGCCATGGCCGCCGGCCCCTGATGGCGACGCAGGCCACGGCGCAAATTGCCCTGTTCGCGGAGCAGCGCTTTCAACACATCGTTGAACGTTTTTTCCGCCACATGGCCCGTCACAACGGCCAGCGCGGCCGCAAGGTCCGGGTTCGCCCCTTCATTTGCCTGGCAATAGACATCCTCGCGTGCCTCCTGCAGCAATTCGGCGGCGGTGCGCTCGTCCACCACCTTGAAATGGGGGGCAATACCCGCCTCCACCGGAAAGCGCGCGAGAAGGGATTCGCAAAAACTGTGGATCGTTTGAATTTTCAGGCCGCCCGGCACGTCCAGGGTCTTGGCGAACAATCGCCGCGCCGCGTCCAAATCTTCCGCCGCCGCCGGCCTGCCCCGCAAATCCAGCAACGCCTTGCCAAGCGCGCCGGACTCCATCCGCGTCCAATCGCCAAGTTCGGCATAAAGCCGGTTCGCCATCTCGGCTGCCGCCGCCTTCGTAAAAGTAAGGCAAAGGATGCGCGAGGGCGGCGTCTTGTCGAGCAGCAAACGCAGCACGCGATCCGTCAGCACGCGGGTCTTGCCCGTGCCGGCATTGGCCCGCACCCAGACGGAAATCTCCGGGTCCGCCGCCGTTTGCTGATTGGCGGTTTTCGCCTTCGTCATGGAAGCTCCTCGTCGCGCAGATCCGTCCATTCCTGCACCCGGGCCAGATGTTCGTAGGCGCTGTAGGCGCCCACCAGCTCGGGCCGGGGCTCGGAAAGGTAGGGCACGCCCGGATCGTCGAAGGCGTCGATCAGGCATCGCAGACCGGCCCGCGCCGCGGCCACCAGCGCGGCCACTTCCTTGGCTTGCCGGACCTTGCCTGCCGGCACACCGCCGCTAAGCTGAAAATACAAAAGCGCCTTTGCCGGCGCCGCCGCCAGCGCTTCGAAACCACCCGCCTCGGCGAGGACCGCCTCCAGGGCAAGCTGCGGCGAAAGCCCCGCCTGCACATCCTTTTCGGTCGGAAGCGCGCCGGTCTTGTAGTCGATCACCGCAAGGCCGCCTGCCGTCATGCGGTCGATGCGATCCGCCACCGCGCGCAAGGTGAAATCGCCGCCGGCACAAGCGAAGACGTGCGCGCCCTTTGCTTCGGTGGCGGAGGCGGCGATACTTTTTTGGCGTTCGCGTTCGTTTTCCACGAACCACGCGGCAATGCGCTCAAAGCGCGGCCACCAGAACGTGGCGACGCCCGGATAGGAAAGCGAGGCCCCAAATGCCTTGCGCCCGATTTCCAAAAGTTTTTCGACGGCGTCTTTCGGCAACCCGTCGGGATAGGCGCGCAAGAAGCGATCGAGAGCGGCGTGAATGAAGCGGCCGCGATCCGCCGCCCCCGGATCGGCATCGATGGGATCGAGGGGGGTTAGCCCCAACACGTGGCGGGCGTAAATGGCATAAGGGTCCCGCATCCAGGTTTCGATTTCCGTCACCGACAATTGGCGCGGCCGCGCCGCCAGCGGCGGGCATGGTTCCGGCGGCGGCATGGGCCGGATGCTGGCCGGCGAATGCAAAGCTTCACGCCACAGCAGCGGCGCTTTCGCTTTGGCCGTCTCGTCGGAACCGGCCAGGCTTTCAAGGCGCAGCAACCAGCGCGAAGGCACGCAGGGCGTGCCGTCGACGCGGCGTGCCCGCGTCAGCACCACCTGCGGGCTTGCGAGGCCTTGGGCAAAGTCATGGGCCGCCTGACCGATGCGGCGTTCCGGCAACGGCAAGCCGAACTTCTCGCGCATGGGGCGGCTCATCCATGGGTCCGTCTCGCTTTCCGGCGGCCAGCTGCCTTCGTTGAGGCCGCCGAGAATAAGCAGGTCCGCCTGCTGCAAGCGCGCCTCCAGCGGCCCCCAAATGTGGATACGGGGGTGCTGGCCCATTTGGGGCCGCACCACTTCGCCGCCGAGAAGGGATTCGAACAGGGCAGCATAATCGGCCCCCGCCAGCGGCGAAAAGCCCCGCGCCGCCTGACGCAAATCGGCGACAAAATCCGCCAGCGCCTCGCCCGCCGCGCCCGCCCAAAGCGCCCCCCCCGACCCATCCGCCGCCGTCGCCGCCAAGGCTTCGGCAAAGGCAATGTGCCGGTCGAGCAGGTCGCCAAGCCGGCCGCGGCGCTTTGCCATGGCCGCCGCGAAGGGCCTCGCCAGACGTTCCATCCCGGTCACCCAGGCAAGCAGCGCCTCCCGCTCCGGCGTCTCGGCCTGGGCGGAACGTTTCAAAGCGTCCATCAGCCCCTTGAAACCGGGCGCCGGCCGGGGGCCGCGCAAGATGGCCGTTTCAAGCTGGCGGGTGCGCCGTCGAAAACGTCCCGGCGTCTCGCCGCCCGCCGCCAGGGGGTGCTTGAAACAAGCCAGAAGCGCCACCGGCGACACGTCCTCTGCCAATAGCTGCGCGGTTAAACGCAAGAAAATGCCGGGCGCGGTGGCGCCAAGCGGCGTGCCGCCCGAATCGTCCACGTCGATTTCCCAGCGGCGAAGCTCGGCGGCAACGCGGCGCGCAAGGGCGCGGTCCGGCGTTACCAGCGCGGCTTGAAGATCGCTCTCTTCAAGAGATTGCCGCAACAGCAGCGCGATCACCCCCGCTTCTTCCGCCGGGTCCCGGCACTCGATACGCCGCACGTCTTTCAACGCCGCCTCCCAGGATGGCTGGGCGGCGTGCCAGCGATGGGTCGTTTCGGCGGGGCGCATCAATTCCGAAACCAGCTGCTCCCGCAAAGGCGGCGTTTTTGGAACGGCGCCCGCCCATTCGCCCACGTCTTCACGCGCAAGCTCCAACCGGCCGAGAAGCTGTTGCATGCCGAATTGGGGATGGGTCGCGTCCAAGGCCGCCCAGCTTTCCGCGTCCATGCAACGGTCGAGGCCGGGCAGAACCACCCGCCCCTTCGGCAAATGGGCAACCAGCTTTAAAAGATCCGCCGTCGCCGGAATGCTGCCGGTGGAACCGGCGGCGATGACCGGGCCTTGCGGCGGATGCGCTTGCCACAATTTCGTTTGCGCTTCGAGCAGCCGGTTGCGGCGCGCGGCCGGATCGATGCACCCTTCCTGGGCCAGGATGCCGGGCCAATGCTCCGTCAGGATTTGCAAAAAGCGAAGCGTTTCCTGCCAATGAGCGGCGTAATCCTCCGGCACCAGCCGGGCCAGACCGTCCATGGAAAGGCGTTCCGTCTCGACCCGGTCGAGAAAACGCGCCAGCTCGCTCGCCAAGGTCGCGGCCTGTTCCGGCGTCGGGCGGCCCGGACCCTCTTTTCGGGCCAACCCCTTTTGCATCAGCAATTCGCTCAAAAGCAGGCGGCGGCGCAATTCCGAGATCGCCGGCGGCAGTTTTTCCGCGCTTTCAAAGAAGGCGCTTTCCTGAAAAAGAAACGCCTCCTCATCGATGTCGCCGATCGGCGTCATTATGGGAAGCAGCGTCGCGCTGCCGCCGCGCAAACGCAGAAAAGCCTCGCGCAGGGCGCGGACGGCGCGGCGCGTCGGCAAAAGAACGCGCATGTCGGCAAGGTGGATGACGTCGTCGCCGGCTTCTTTCAGGATGCCGGCGGCCAGCGCGTCGACAAAGGCTTTGCCGGGCGAAATCGTAAAAACGTTGGGGCGCTTCGCCATCCGGTGCTTAACCCTGGAGCTTTTTTTCGACCAGCGCCAGGCCGGCCGGCGTTCCGATGTGGTACCAGGCGCCATCATGGACGCAGCCGAACAGGCGCCCCTGCGCCAAGGCCCGATCGTAAAGAAGGTTTAGGGAAAACCGGCCCTCCGGCGCGCTTTCAAAAAGCCGCGGATGCAAAAGCTGCACGCCGGTAAAGACAAAGGGCGCCGCGGCACGCGCGCGCCGGACAAGGCGGCCATCCGATTGCCTTTCGAAATCGCCCGCGCCGTCATAGCCGATGGCGTCGGCAACCGGCTGCAAAAGAAGCAGGCCATCCATCCTTGCCCCATCGAATGTTTCGGCAAGCCGGCTCAGCGCCCCCTGCCCGGCATCCTGCCAAAGCACATCGCCATTGAGGGCAAAGAAAGGCCGGCCTTGAAAATACGGGAGCGCTTTTCGAAGGCCCCCCCCGGTTTCAAGAAGCGTGTTCTCCTCGGAAAAATGGATCCGAAGGTCGCGCCGGGGCGCCAAATGGGCGCGAATTTTTTCCCCCAGATGGTGCAGATTGACGACCGCCTCTCCGATCCCCGCTTCCACCAGGCGGTCCAGCGTGCGATCGAGAAGGGCCCGCCCGGCAATTGCGACCAGCGGTTTCGGCAAGCTGTCGGTTAGGGGGCGCAAGCGTTCGCCACGCCCCGCCGCCAGCACCATCGCCCGCTCCGGCATGTTTTGCGCCGTCATTTTGCTTCCGCCTCCGGAATTTTGCGAAGCGGCGGCGGTACATGCGCCGCCAGCCACCCTTGCAATGGCGCCAGGGAAGGTGCCCGCACATTTTCTTCAAGCAGCCGCCACACCCGGGGAAGATGGGAAAGGTAATGCGCCTTTCCGTCGCGCCGAAAGAGACGCGTGAAGATGCCGATAATCTTGCAGTTCCGCTGGGCGCCCAGAATGGCGTAAGAGCGCGCGAAGGTGGCCCCATCCAGGGCCGGAAACGCCGCTAAATAGCGCGCCTTCACGGCCGCAACCAGGCGGGGGTCAAGATCGCGCCGCGCATCTTCGAGAAGCGAAACCAGATCGTAGCTTACCGGTCCGCGAAGGGCGTCTTGAAAATCGAGCAGACCGCAAGCGGCGACGCCCTCGCGCTTGGCAAGGAACAGAAGGTTGTCCACATGGTAATCGCGAAGGACGAGGGTTTCCGGAACGGCGCCGGCAAGTTTCAACAGCGGCGGCCAAAGCGCGGCGTAGGCCGCGCGCGCAAGGGGCGGCACCGCCTGCCCCGTCACGGCAGGCAGGTACCAATCCGTTAGCAGCATGGCTTCTTCGAGAAAACGTTCCTCCGTATAGGACGGCAGCGCATCCGGCACGGCTTCGCGCAAAGGGCGGCGATGAAGATCGATGAGAAGGTCGACCGCAAGCCGGTAGAGGGGTTCTTCTTCCTCCCCATTGGCAAACAAATTGGTGTAGGTCGTGTCGCCCAAATCTTCGAGCAGCACAAACCCTTTTTCCCCATCGACGGCAAACACCTCCGGCGCGCTATAGCCGAGCCCCTGCAGATGCGCCGCCAGCGCGACGAAGGGGCCCACATCTTCGCGGCCGGGCGGTGCGTCCATCAGAACGAACCGGCTTTTCGTATCGGCAATGCGGTAATAGCTGCGAAAGGATGCGTCGCCGGCAAGGGGCGTTGCGTTGGCGGCATCCAGGCCCTGGGATTCGAGAAAGGCGCGGCGGAGCGCGCTGCGTTCAGCCATCCAAATCCGCCCTGGCATCCAGATCTTCCAAACGTTGGGCCCAACTGCCGTGCCCCATCATCACGACGTGGCGGGCGTCCGGATTCTTGCCCTGGGTCAACAGGATGTCGAGCCGGTCTTTGGGCAGCCAGCGCCCCAGCCGGCCCGGCCACTCGATCAGGGAAACCCCTTCCGCAAAGGCCTCCTCGATGCCGAGCTCCACGGCATCTTCCGCCTTTTGAAGCCGATAGAGATCGAAATGCCAAATGGCAAGGCCGGGAAGGTCGTAGATCTGCGCGAGGGTGAAGGTCGGCGACGGCACGTCCTCCTTCCGCTCCCCGGCACGGGCCTGGATGAAGGCGCGGGCGAAGGTCGTCTTGCCGGCGCCAAGGTCGCCGCCGAGGCCAATCACGTCGCCGCGGCGGACCCGCCCGGCAAGAATTTGGGCAAGCCTTTCCGTCGCCGCCTGATCGGCAAGGTCCCGTTTCACCATCCGGCTTGAAAGCCCGTTTTCGGCCATGCTTTTGTTTGTAGACGTGCCGCCGCCGCCCCGCAACGGCCTCGGTTCGCCGTCAGGCGCCGCCTTTGACCGATCGCCCGCCCGGCAGGGCCTGGGCGGACGCCGCCGGCCGGCCCCCATCGGCAGGGTACGGCAGGCAGCAGCGCACGCGGGTGCCCTTGCCGGGCGTCGAATCCAGCACGATGCGCCCGCCATGGAGTTCGACGAATTTCTTCACCAGCGGCAAGCCAAGGCCCAGGCCGCCGCCCTTGCTTGTGCTGCCGCGCTCGAACCGCTCGAAGATGCGCTCCTGCTCCTCCGGCGGAATGCCGACGCCGCCATCCGACACGCTCAAAACCAGTTCCTCTTTTTCCTTGCGCGCCGAAAGCGAAATATTCCCCCCCGGTGCACTAAAGTTAATGGCGTTGTTCAAAAGCTTGAAGAGAGCCTGTCTCAAGCGCTGCTTGTCGGCCTGGATTGGGGGCAAATTCGTCTCGGCATCCGTCACAATCGTCAGATTTTTTTCGTTCGCCTTCTGTTGAACAAGCCGCTGCACGTCTTTCAGCAGAGCCGGAACTTCTACCTCTTCCGTATGCGCCTCCAACTGGCCGGCTTCGATCACCGCAAGGTCGAGAATGTCGTTGATCAGCGAAAGCAGCACTTGCGAAGAATCGAGAATGCCACCCACATAGCTTTCCTGCGCTTCCGTCAGCTCGCCAAAATAATGCTGCTCCAGCAATTGGGAAAATCCAATGATCGTATTCAAAGGGGTGCGAAACTCGTAGGAAACGTGTGCGACAAATTCCGACATCAATTTGTCCGCCGCTTCCAGCGCTTCGTTGCGTTCGCGCAACGCGCGCTCGACCCGGGTGCTGTCCGTCACGTCCACATATCGCCACAAGACGCCGCCATCGGGCAGCGGCAGGCTGGCGTAATCGATCGTTGTGCCGTCCCGCCGGTCGAAGCGGCCACGCTTTGCCACGCGATCGCAAGTCCCGCCGACGATTTTTTCGCGCAACGCCGCCCAATCCGTCACGTTGGCAAAGCGTTCCGTCCGATCCGTCAGTTGCGCGACGTGGGGCTCACCTTCCAATTCCTCCAGCGAAAAGCCCCAGATCCGCGCATAGGCCGGGTTGCTTAGCTTCAACCGTCCGTCGCTTCCAAAAACGGCGACCCCTTCGTACAGATTGTCGAGGGATTGCTGCTGCACCTTGATCAAGGTGTTGTAGGAGCGTTCTAGGGCAAGCCGGTCCGTCACGTCCTCATAGGTGCAAAGCAGCCCGCCAAAGGGATGCGGCGAAACGGTCGAGCGCAGCGTCGTGCCGTCCGGAAGATGCAAAAGCTCTTCGAGCGGATCGATCAGCGAAGTAAAACGGGCAAGCTGTTCGTTCTTATAGGCGGGGAAATCGACCGTTTCCGGCAACCGCCGGCGCGCGCGCAGCGTCTCCAGCACTTCGCCCTGCATCGGCTCCATCTCCAGCCAGTTTTCGTGCAAGCGCCAAAGCTGGGCGAAGGCCCGGTTAAAAAATTTCAGCCGCATGTCCGGCCCGTAGATGGCGATCGCCGTTGCCAGCCCCTCCAGCACCTTTGCCTGGGCATCGATATGGCGGCCAAGCTCGTCCTGGACCCGTTCGATTTCCGTAAAGTCCTGGGAATAGCCGATCATGCCGTCCCGATCGGATTGGGGAATCTCGGTGATTTCAAGAAGGCGGCGAAAACCCGCGACAACAAAATGGTGGCTTTCCGATTGGGGCGAACCGACGCGCTTGGCGCGTTTTGCCAAGGCTTGCCCCCCTTCGCCAATCACGCCCTCAGCAAATTCCCGTTTGCGTTCGACCGCTTCCTCCGGCCGCATGCCGACAGCGGCCGCATAGGCGCGGTTGCAAAAAGAAAGCGCTAAATTTTTTCCACGCTGCCACACCGGAAAGGGCAGCCGGTCGAGAAGAAAGCGCAGTTGGTCGCGGTCTTTGAGGAGAGCCGCGTTCCGTTCAAAAAGCGCGTCCGCATCGGCCCGGGCAAGCGTCACATCCTCCAGGCGAATGCCGTGGCCGAGAAGGAAGCCGTCGGTGGCAACAATCTCGCTGCCATGGGCTTTCCATTTGCTCCCATCCGCCGCGACGAGCTCGAGGGCAAAATCCCCGCCCACGGTGCGAAGCTTTTCCGCCGCATCGCGAAGCTGCGCCTGAGCGGCGCCACCGAAACAGGCAAGCACGCTTTCAAAGCGCGGCGGCACATCGGCCGGCAATTTCAACAAGCCATGAAAGTCGCCGAAGCCGATCTCCGTTTCCGCACCGGCGCGCCAGAAAAAGAAACTCCCCGGCGCGGCGCCAAGCAGGGCGCGCAATTCGCGCAATTCCTCTGCCGCGCGTCTTGCAGCCGCCAGCGCCGTTCGCGCCCGCCGCCGGGCCGGGCCCCCAAAGAGAAAAAGCCCAAGCACCAGCCCGGCGCCAAGCAGCGCCAAGCCTTGAAAAACAGGGTCGGAAAGAAAGGCCACGCCTTCGGGCAGACCGGCAAACGGCGCCGCGGCGCCAAGCTTTCGCCCATGGCCGGTGACGAAGGCGGGGGAAGTTATCCCCGTTTTCCCCGTTTTCCACATAGGCGCGAGTTTAGGCGCGAAGCCAGACGTGAACAAGGCTGGGCGGGGCTTGAGACGGGACGGCTAGTAGCGGTAATAATCGGGCTTGAAGGGGCCTTCCGGCGTAACGCCGATGTATTTTGCCTGCTCTTCCGACAGCCGGGTCAGCTTTGCGCCAAGCTTCCCCAAATGCAGCGCCGCCACCTTCTCGTCCAGATGCTTTGGCAGCACATAGACTTCGCACCCATAATTCGCATGGTTCTGCCAAAGCTCGATCTGGGCCAACACCTGGTTCGAGAAAGACGCGCTCATCACGAAGCTTGGATGCCCGGTGGCGCAGCCCAAATTCACAAGCCGCCCCTTCGCCAACACGATCAGCCGCTTGCCGTCCGGAAAGACCACCTCGTCGACCTGGGGTTTGACTTCTTCCCAGGTGTAATTCTTCAGCGAATCGATTTGGATCTCGCTATCGAAATGGCCGATGTTGCAAACGATGGCGCGGTCCTTCATCGCCCGCATGTGATCTTGCGTAATTACATCCAAATTTCCGGTCGCGGTGACAAAGATATCGCCGATCGGCGCCGCATCTTTCATCGTCGTGACTTCATAGCCTTCCATCGCTGCTTGCAGCGCGCAGATGGGGTCGACTTCCGTCACCATGACGCGCGCGCCCTGGCCCTGCAGCGATGCCGCGCAACCCTTGCCCACGTCGCCAAACCCGTTCACAACGGCGACCTTGCCCGCCAGCATCACGTCCGTGGCCCGCTTCACCCCGTCAATCAGGCTTTCGCGGCAGCCATAAAGATTGTCGAATTTCGATTTCGTCACCGAATCGTTCACATTGAAGGCAGGCGCCATCAGGCGGCCCGCTTCCTGCATTTCGCGCAGGCGCAACACGCCGGTCGTCGTTTCTTCGGAGATGCCCTTTACGTCCTTCATCCATTCCGGAAACTTTTCATGCATAACGCGGGTCAAATCGCCGCCATCGTCCAGAATCATGTTCGGCCGCCACCCATCCGGGCCTTCGATCGTCTGTTCGACGCACCAGTCGTATTCTTCTTCCGTCTCGCCCTTCCAGGCAAAAACGGGAATTTGGCTGTCCTGCGCAACGGCGGCAGCGGCGTGGTCCTGGGTTGAAAAAATGTTGCACGAGCTCCAGCGAATCTCGGCGCCCAGATCGCGAAGCGTTTCGATCAGCACCGCCGTCTGGATGGTCATGTGCAGGCAGCCGGCGATGCGCGCGCCCTTGAGGGGCTGCGACTTGCCATATTCCTCACGCAGCGCCATGAGGCCCGGCATTTCCGTCTCGGCGATGGCGATCTCGCGACGCCCCCAGCCTGCCAGGGAAATGTCCTTGATCTTGTAATCGGTGAAGGATGCCATGAAACGTCTAACCCTTCTGCTGCTGCATGGATGCGCCGGGCGGGGCTGCCGACCGGGCGCTTGAAGATGGGCCTCGACATAGCAGCATTTTTAAGCGGCAATCAAGGGGGTGAACGCCTTCGCATGGGTCACGCTTCGTCGAACCCGTCGCGGACAAGGCCCGACAGCGCCGCGAGCGCCGTTTCCGCGTCCCCGCCCGTCGCCTCGATTTCGATCCGTGTGCCGCGGCTCGCCGCCAGGGTCAACAACCCCATGATCGAAAGCCCGGACACGGCAATGCCGCGTCTTTGCACCATGATTTTCGCTTCGAAGCGCGCGGCGGTGCGCACAAATTTTGCCGCCGCCCTGGCATGCAGCCCGCGTTCGTTGCGAATCGTCAGGCGCGCCCTGAAGCCGCCTTCCGGCTTTTTCTTCTGTGTCACGAAGGCCTCGCTAGGCCTTTGCTTCTTCGGCAAGCAAATGCGAGGCGACGTTGATGTATTTGCGCCCGGCTTCCTGCGCCGCCGCCACCGCCGTCTCGATGCTGTTCTTTTCGCGAAGGCTCGCAAGCTTGATCAACATCGGCAAATTTAAACCGGCAATCACCTCGGTCTGCACGCGGTCCATGATGGAAATCGCCAGATTGGATGGCGTGCCGCCAAACATGTCCGTCAGCACAACGACGCCCTTGCCGGTATCGACCTCTGACACGCGCGCGAGAATTTCCTCGCGGCGCTTTTCCATATCGTCATCGGGATGAATGCAGACGGTTTGAAGTTGTTTTTGCGGGCCCACAATATGCTCAAGCGCTTTGACGAATTCGTCCGCCAAATGGCCATGGGTCACCAATACAAGTCCAATCATGGAATCCTCTTACGAAGGCTGCTCCAACAAATTGCCAAGCTCGCGATGCCGAATGGAGGCCTGCCGCCCTTCCTGGGACAACCATTCGCCAAGCTTTTCGGCGACAAAGACCGAGCGGTGCCGCCCGCCCGTGCATCCAATAGCGATCGTCAGATACGCCTTTCCTTCTTTTTCATAGCGGGGAAGCAGCATGCCCAGCATGGCCGTCAAACCGTTGAAGAAAGAGTCGAAGCCCGGGTCTTTTGCGATGTGCTCGCCGACCTCCCTATCACGCCCGCTAAGCGGCCGCAACGCCGGCTCGTAATGCGGATTTGCCAAAAAGCGCACGTCGAAAACCAGATCCGCCTCCCGGGGAAGCCCGTTTGCATAGGCAAAAGACGTCACGAAAAGCCGAAGTTTCGGCCCATCGCCGCCACCGAAAATTTCTTTCAATTGCTGGCGCAACTCCCAGGGCGAAAACCGCGTCGTATCCAGGACCATGTCGGCGCGCTCGCGAAGAGGTGCCAGCAACAGCCGCTCGTGGGCGATTTCGTCCAGCACCGGCCGGTCGCCGCCCATCGGATGGCGGCGGCGCGTTTCCGTGTACCGGCGCAGCAGCGTCCCGTCGTCGCAATCGAGGAAAAGAAGCTGCAGAGCGAGGCCTTCGGATTCTCCCAGCGATTCGATTTCGTCCAGCAGGCTGTCCGCTTCGAAATCCCGCGTGCGGATGTCCACCCCGATCGCCAAGGGGCGCGCGAAACTATCCGGCGAAGAAAGAAGCCGCCGAAGAAGCGAGAGCGGCAAATTGTCGATCGCCTCGAAACCAAAATCTTCCAGCGCGCGCAAGCTCGTCGTATGACCGGCGCCGGAAAGGCCCGTCACCAAAAGGACACGTTGATCGGAAGGCGCTGCCATCTGCCGTCCGCGTCCTCAGGCTGCCCGGCCGTCGTTGCGGCTTGCCTCGATGGCATAACGCAACTTTGCCACGGCCGAGGCCTCGAAGGGGGCGATGGAAATGCGTGGCAGGGCAACGCCCAAATAGCTGCAATCCTCTTTTTCCGGCATGCGCGAGAGGGCCTCGGGCGAAACCAAATCCACGACCAGTTCAAGGGGCGTCGGCGGCGCGACCGGAACTTCGACAAGCCCCACGCCGCGAATTTCCAACAGGCCGGAAATCGGCGGCGGTGACGACGCGAGAAGCCGACCATCCTGCAGGGCAAGCGCCGTCTGATCGTCGGCGATGAGCTGCCCGTCCGCTTCGATCAGGCGCAGGGCCAAGTCGGACTTGCCGCTGCCGGAGGGCCCGCGCAGGAGAAGCGCCGCGCCCTTCCAAACGACGCTGGTACCATGAACTTGCAACATGCGGCGTTGGTCCTTGCCAATCTTGAAAGATTGTCCGACCGTGAAAGGATCGCAGGATTGCGGAACCGCCGCAAGCCCGGCCGGACGGCCCAAAGGGCGCCTAATGGCCGCCTTCTTCCCCATGTTCCATCGCGCCGGTATCCATCGCGCCGGCATCCGTCGCTCCAGGGCGCATCGCGCTAGGGCCCGCGGCGCCGAGGGCCAAAACCGGCACGGCAATTTCCATCGCCGGCGCCTGGGCGAAACGCAACCGCAGCGTCAGCGTCGCCCCTTCCTTCAAGGGCGCGCCAAGCCCCATCAGCATGATGTGGCGCCCCACTGGTGCAAGGGAAACGGCCTCGCCGACAGGCAAGGCAAGGGCCTCGATTTTCCGCATCCGCATAACGTCGCCATCCATTTGCATGCCGTGCAGCACCGCCCGTTCCGCCTGGGGAGAGGCGGCCCCCAAAAGCTGGTCCGCCGAGGGCCCGCCATTTTGCAGGGTCAGGTAAACGGCCCCCGTCCGCGCCCCATCCGGGGTCGCCCGGGCCCAGGCATCGGATAGGGCAATCCCGGCCTCGCCGGCCTCCTCACACGCCGAAAGGCCCAGCGCAAGCAGAAGGACCAGGAACCGTGTTTTGCGAAAAAAACTCATGGGAACGCTTCTCCTAAACGGCGATGGGGCACATGGATGGTCATCTAGCCACGATTTGACGGCCCAAGGAAGCCTCCGCAGGGGCCGCAAAAAAAATCCGGAGCCGCGGCTAAATCCCCTTGAAAAATAATACTTTTTTGTAAGCGCGCCCATTTGATTCAAACGTCCGCTTCCGGCATGATACAGGCCGCTTTGGAGAAGGGTCGCGGCGATAACGGCCCCCAAAATTTACGCAACACCTGCCCAAAAGGGGGAAGACCTTGCAGCAAACTGGCCCCGTACAAAGTCACCATGGCCTAGACCACCACGGCATCCGGAACGCTTCCGCGGTCCATTGGAATTACGCAACCGCGTCCCTTTACGAAGAAGCCATCCGGCGCGGCGAAGGCAAATTGGCCCATGGCGGCGCCTTCATCGCCCATACCGGCGTCCATACGGGCCGCTCGCCGAACGATAAATTCTTCACCAAGGAACCCGGAAGCGAAGCCAACATCGACTGGGGCAACGTCAACCGGCCCATTGAGCAAGCCCAATGCGAAGGCCTTTACACGCGCATGCTTGCTTATTTCGAAGGCCGCGAACTTTTCGTTCAGGATTGCTACGCCGGCGCCGATCCGGCGTTTCAGCTGCACGTGCGCGTCGTCACCGAAACGGCGTGGCACAATTTGTTTGCCCGCAACATGTTCATTCAGCCCGGGGGCGATGAGCTTCGCAATTTCACGCCGCAATTCACCATCCTGCACGCGCCGAACTTTCAGGCCGTGCCCGAGATCGATGGCACGAATTCGGACGTCTTCATCATTGCCGATTTTGCGAAACGCCTGATTCTGATCGGCGGCTCAAGCTATGCCGGCGAGATCAAGAAATCCGTCTTTAGCATTCTGAATTACTTGCTGCCGGAACGCGGCGTCCTGCCAATGCACTGCTCGGCGAATATTGGGCCAGACGGCGATACGGCCATCTTCTTCGGCCTTTCCGGAACCGGAAAGACGACCCTTTCCGCGGACGCAAAACGCACCCTGATCGGCGATGACGAGCATGGCTGGGGCGACAATGGCGTGTTCAATTTCGAGGGCGGCTGCTACGCGAAAGTCATTCGCCTGAGCCCAACGGCGGAGCCGGAAATTTTCGCCACCACGCGGCGTTTCGGCACGATCCTGGAAAACGTTGCTTTCAACGAAGGCAGCCGGATGCTGGATCTGGACGACGCGACGCTGACGGAGAACACGCGCGCCTCCTATCCCATCGACTTCATTCCGAATGCCAGCGAGACGGGCACGGGCGGGCATCCGCAAACGATCATCATGCTGACGGCGGATGCTTTTGGGGTGCTGCCTCCGATTAGCCACCTTTCACCGGAACAGGCGATGTACCACTTCCTGTCCGGCTATACGGCGCGCGTCGCCGGTACCGAAAAAGGCGTCGGGGCCGAGCCCCAGGCCGCCTTCTCCACCTGCTTCGGCGCCCCCTTCATGCCGCGCCACCCAACGGTTTACGCGAAGCTGCTGCGGGACAAGATTGCCAAGAACAAGGTGAATTGCTGGCTCGTGAACACGGGCTGGAGCGGCGGCGGCTATGGCGTCGGCGAACGGATGAAGATCGGCTACACCCGGGCGATGGTCCATGCCGCCCTCGACGGCCGGCTGGCCCAGGCATCCATGGCGAAAGACCCGAATTTCGGTCTTCAGATTCCGGAAAGCTGCCCGAACGTGCCCGGCGAAGTGTTGAACCCGCGGCACACCTGGGCGGACAAGCAGGCCTATGACACAACGGCCCGCGACCTTACCCAGCGTTTCGAGAAAAACTTCAAGCAGTTCGAAAGCCACGTGGACGACAAGGTGAAAGCCGTTTCGATCCGCGCCGCATAAACGAACGTCCTTCAGGTCTTCTGGGAGGAGACGTGAAATGAGAAGCCGGTCCCTCTGGGGCCGGCTTCTTTTTTAATGGGCGGCGGCCCAGTCCGAAGCCCAGTTCGTCTCGACGACAATCGGCACGGAAAGCGTCACGGCGGGCGCCGCCGCCTGCTCCATTACCTCGGCGACAAGCTTCGCGGTGGCTTCGACTTCGGCATCCGGCGCCTCGAAAACAAGTTCGTCATGCACCTGCAGCAGCATCTTCGCGGCAAGCCCGGCCTTGGCCAACGCGTCCGGCATGCGGATCATCGCCCGCTTGATAATGTCGGCGGCGGAACCTTGAAGGGGCGCGTTGATGGCGGCGCGCTCGGAAAAATTCCGCCGCGCCGGGTTCTTGTCCTGGATTCCGGGAACGTAGCAGCGCCGCCCGAAAAGCGTCGTCACAAAGCCCTGCTCACGCGCCAGCGCCTTCGTCGCCTCCATGTAATCGCGGATGCCGGGGTAGCGCTGGAAATACGCTTCGATATAAGCCGCCGCGTCCCCTTGCGCGATCCCAAGCTGGCGGGCGAGGCCGAAGGGGCTGATGCCGTAGATGATCCCGAAATTGATGGCCTTCGCCTGGCGGCGCACCATCGGGTCCATGCCCTCGATCGGCACGCCGAACACCTGAGAGGCGGTCAGCGCATGAATATCGACCCCTTCCAGAAAGGCTTCGCGCAGGGTGGCGATGCCCGCCACTTCCGCCAGCAGGCGAAGTTCGATCTGCGAATAATCGGCGGAAAGAAGCTGCGAGCCTTTTTCCGGAACGAAGGCCTTGCGAATCTTGCGGCCCTCGGGCGTGCGGATGGGAATGTTCTGCAAATTCGGATCCGAAGACGCCAGCCTTCCCGTCGAGGTGCCCGCCATGGCAAACGACGTGTGCACCCGGCCCGTTTCGGGATGCACCTGCTCCATCAGGCTATCCGTATAGGTGCTTTTCAGCTTGGCGATTTGCCGCCATTCCAAAACCAGGCCCGGCAGCGCATGCCCCTCGGTCGCAAGATTCTCGAGCACGTCCGCCCCGGTGCCATAGGCGCCCGCTTTTCCCTTCTTGCCGCCCGCGAAACCCAGTTCGTCAAACAGCACTTCCCCAAGCTGCTTCGGCGAAGCCACGTTGAACGGATGACCGGCCGCCGCATGAATTTTTTCTTCCAGGCCCGCCATCCGCTTTGCAAAATCCGTACTTAATTTGCGCAGCTGCGCCTTGTCGACGCGAATGCCCGCGCGCTCCATCGCAACCAAAACCGGCACCAGCGGGCGTTCGATCGTTTCGTAGACCGTTGCCATCCGTTCCTTTGCAAGCCTGGGCTTCAGCAATCGGTAGAGCTTGCCCGTCACGTCCGCATCTTCGGCCGCGTATTCGCACGCCTGTTCGAGCCCGACCTCGTCGAAACGAAGCTTGCCTCGGCCGCTGCCAACGACGTCTTTGTATTTGATCGTCTCGACCCCAAGATGCAGGCGCGCAAGCTCGTCCATCCCATGGCCATGCCGGCCGCCCTCGAGAACATAGGAAAGCAGCATCGTGTCGTCGAAAGGGGCAATGGCGATGGCGTGGCGCGCCATCACCACCATGTCGTATTTCAGGTTCTGACCGACTTTAAGAACGCCCGGATTTTCAAGAAGCGGCTTCAGCACTTTCAAGGCCGCCTGAAAATCGATTTGCGAAAGCGGCCCTTCCGCCTCCCCTTCCAGCGCCAATGTCTCCGCCTCCGGCCGACGGTGGGCCAGCGGCACGTAGCAGGCTTTGTCCGAGGCGATGGACAAAGAAAAACCGACCAGTTCGGCCTGCATCGCGTTCAGGCTGGTCGTTTCCGTATCGAAGGCGACCACCCCCGCCGCCACCGCGGCGTCCACCCAGGCCTGCAAGTGCGGCGCCGTCTGCACCAGCTCATAGGTGTGGGGACCGGATGGCGGGGTTGGCGCCGCGTCGTCATGCGCCGGGCCCTCCCCCTCGACCCGCGCCGCCAGGGTCCGGAACCCCTGGGCCAACAGGAACGCCCGCAATTTCTCCGGGTTCAGCACCTTGACCCGGAAACTATCGATGGCCGCCGGCACCGGCACGTCGTCGCGAAGCTCGACCAGCCGCCGCGAGATGCGCGCCAGATCGGCGTTCTCCTGGAGCCGTTCGCGGCGCTTCGGCTGTTTGATCTCGCCCGCATGAGCGAGCAAATTTTCAAGGTCGCCATATTCCCGGATCAGTTCGGCCGCCGTCTTAACGCCGATGCCCGGAACCCCCGGCACGTTGTCGGTCGAATCGCCCGCCAGCGCCTGCACGTCCACCACCCGGTCGGGCGCGACGCCGAATTTCTCTTCTACTTCTTTCGGTCCGATTGTGCGATTGCCCATCGCATCGAACATCGTGATCTTTTCATCGACAAGCTGCATCAGATCCTTGTCGGAGGAGACGATCGTCACCTTCGCGCCCTCGCGCGCCGCAGCGCGGGCATAGGTTGCGATCAAATCGTCCGCCTCGAACCCTTTCAGCTCGATGACCGGCAAATCGAACGCTTGCGTCGCCTCGCGAATAAGAGGGAATTGCGGGATCAGGTCTTCCGGCGTTTCCGTCCGGTTCGCCTTGTAATCGGGATAAATATCGTTGCGGAAATTGATCCGGGCCGCGTCGAAAATAATGGCGATGTGATCGGCGTCCGTGTCCTCGATCAGTTTCATCAGCATCTGGGTGAAGCCATAGACGGCGCCGACCGGCGTGCCGTCCGGCCGCGTAAGCGCCGGCAGCGCATGATAGGCACGAAAAATGAATCCAGAGCCATCGACGAGAAAAACGTGCTTGGGCACCGCGTTCAAAACGTCGCGCCTAACGGCTTTTCTTGTCCAGAACGAAACGCTGCGAACAATAGGGGCAGACAATCTCTCCCTGGTCTTCCATGTCGAGAAAAACGCGGGGGTGCCCCGCCTCGCCGCCGCCATCGCATGCGACGATCGGCTTCTTCACGGAAATCGTTTCGTTTTCCATCTGGCTCGTCTTTCCTGTCTGGCCTGTCTGGGCCCGAATCCAGGCCCATGGCCTTGATCGCTTCGGCGATTCGACGGATGATAGCGATTGCAAGCGCACAATCAACTGTCCGCCCTCTTAAAGCCTGAGCCGAATGAACGCTTCCAGCAAAAACCCTGCGGCGACGCCGCCTTGCGAGAACGCCATCGCAATCCGCGGCCTGGAAAAAACCTATGGCGACGGCGTCCATGCCCTCGAGGCGTTCGACCTCACGATCCCGCGCGGCTCCTTTTTCGGCCTGCTGGGGCCAAACGGGGCCGGAAAATCGACCCTGATCAACGTGCTCGCCGGCCTCGCCATCAAGACGGCGGGCGATGTGAAAATCTGGGGGTTCGATCTCGACCGCGCCCCCAGGCACGCCCGCGCCGCCATCGGTGTTGTCCCCCAGGAATTGAACATCGACCCTTTTCTCACCCCGCGCGAGGCGCTGGAGGTGCAGGCCGGGTTTTACGGCGTGCCGAAGAAGGCGCGGCGTACGGACGAAATCCTGCGGGCGCTGCACCTTGCCGACAAGGCAGAGGCGTATGCCCGCGCGCTGTCGGGCGGCATGCAGCGCCGCCTGCTGATTGCCAAAGCCATGGTGCACAGCCCGCCCATTCTCGTTCTGGACGAGCCGACCGCCGGCGTCGACGTCGAACTTCGCCAGCAACTTTGGGAGCTGATCCGCGCCCTCAACGCAAAGGGCACGACGGTGCTGCTGACAACCCATTATCTGGAAGAAGCCGAACAGCTTTGCGACCGCATCGCCATCATCAATCAGGGCCAGCTTGTCGCCTGCGATCAGACGGAAGCTTTGCTCCGCCGGATGGACAAACGGGAAATGCTGGTCACCCTCGCCGAAGATTTGAGCGAAGTGCCTGCCGCGCTAAAGCGCTTTCAGGCCAGCCTGCAGCCGCCACGGGTTCTGCATTTCAAATTCCGCACCAGCGAGACCGGCATCGGCGATATTTTGAACGCCGTGCACGAAACGGGCCTCACCGTGTCCGACCTAACGACGCGCGAAAGCGATTTGCAGGACCTTTTCCTGCAACTCACGCGAAGCGCGGCCATCGGGAAAAAGGCGGGACGCGTTGCGAAGGCATAGCGTCTTCCTTTTTCTTTCCGTTCTGCTGGCCGCCTGCATGCCCCTTGCTCAAAACGCCGGGCCGCGCACCATCGCACCAAAACTTTTCGAAGACCGGATCCGCATGGCGGACGGCGTGGAATTGCCTCTCGCGCGCTTCTTTCCCGAAACGGCGCCAAAGGCCGTGCTGCTGGCGCTGCACGGCTTTAACGATTACCGCAACGCCTTTGCAGACCCGAGCGAAATTTTAAAAACAAAGGGCGTCGCCATCTACGCCTATGACCAACGTGGCTTTGGCGCGGCGCCCCAGCGCGGCATCTGGCCGGGGGAAGAAACTCTGGTCCAGGACCTGCGAACCGCCGCCGCCCTTGTGCGGGCGGCGCACCCGAAAACGCCGCTTTACCTTTTGGGCCACAGCATGGGCGGCGCCGTCGTGCTGGCCGCGATGGCGGATGCGCCCCTTGGCGCCGCGCCGCTTGCGGTTACGCCGCTTGCGGTCGATGGCGTCGTGCTGGCCGCGCCCGCCGTGCGGGCGCGCAAGACGATGTTTTTCCTGAAGCCCGCCTTGCTGTGGGTCGCCGCCCATACGATCCCCTGGGCAAAATTCTCGGGCCGCGATCTGGAAATTCGCCCCTCCGACAACGTCGCCATGCTGAAGAAGCTCGGCAAGGACCCCCTGGTCCTGAAGGAAAGCCGCGTCGATGCCGTCTGGGGCCTGTTGAACCTGATGGACCGGGGCTTCGCGGCGGCGGGGCGGATCAAGACCCCGGCGCTCTTCCTCTTTGGCGCACAGGACGAGCTGATCCCAAAAGACGCGTCCGAGGCGATGCTGGCGACGCTGCCGCGGCCAAGGCCCGAAAGCGTGCGCATCGCCATCTATGAAAAGGGCTACCACATGCTGCTGCGCGATTTGCAGGCGGAAACCGTGCTGAAGGATGTGGCCGCCTGGATTGCCGACCGCGAAGCGGCGCTGCCTTCCGGCGCCGAAGCGGTGGCGGCCAGCCCCGCGGGGGAGAAAAAATTACGCGCCGGCCCGTTTGCGGCGACGCCGCCTTTGGAGTAGGTTTTCTCGCCGGGATCAAACGGTCCGGCATAGGCACCCGTAGCTCAGCTGGATAGAGCGCTGCCCTCCGAAGGCAGAGGTCGTGAGTTCGAATCTCGCCGGGTGCGCCAAATTTTTCAGTGGGATCGTCGAAGCCACGGCCCCAGGATTAGGAAACAGGCGACCGCCGTTTATTTAAACCGCTTGCACTCGCGCGCGCCCTCGCCCCAGAAGTCCACGCATTGGGCCTTCGTCATGTCGCCCTTCTCTTTGATCTTGGCGATGACATAGGCCGAGACCCGCGCGATGTCGGCGTCGCTTAGACGTTTCGCCGGCTTCGGTGGTTTGTCCTCGCCAAGCTCGGCCGCCGTCATGCCGTAACAGTCATAGCCCTTATAGGCCTTGCGATGAAAAGCGGGCATGCCGGTGCCGGGGCGGCCGCAGGCAACCACTTCGACCAGCTGTTCTTCCGTCAAAATCGTCTCGCGCAGCGAAAGCGCCGCGCCGCCATACCCGCCGCCGCCGCCGCCATGCCATTTGTGGCAACCGACGCAATTTGCCTTTTTGTAAACCTGCTTGCCGCGATCCAGATCGGAACTGGCGCCGCCTTCGGCCAGGGCCTCGCCTGCCGCCGGCGCCGTTTCGGAAAGCTCCGCCGCCGTGGAAGCGCTTGGCTCCAGCTTTCCTCCAAACCAAAGCACGCTCAACATGCCGCAGGCCAACAGCACGGCAACGAAAGAGGGAAGAAAAGTACGAAAATTCATGGCGGGCGTTTCCTTAAATCCAGATGGGCTTGCTATGGGTCAGTTTAACACGGCCCAAAATAAAAAGGGGTGCTCCGCCTTTCGGCGGAGTACCCCTTCCCCCCTGAACCGTTCAAGCCGCTACGGCAATGCGAAAATGAAAAGCATGCCGCCTGGCTTTATCTTTTCCAGCCCCTTGGTGCCATCGACGAACCATTTCGGCCAGGCGCCGCCCAGACCAACGGCCAGCGCCACATATTGCTTTCCGTCCACCTCATAGGTAACCGGAGGCGCGTTGATGCCGGCCCCGGTTTCGAAGCGCCACAGCTCGTCGAGCGATTTCCCGTCCAGCGCCACCATGGCCCCTTCCGGATAGCCGACAAAGACCAAATCGCCAGCCGTCGCCAAAACGCCGCCCAGCATCGGATAGACGGTTTCCTGCTTGGCGGCGACCTTGCCGGTCGTCACGTCAACCGCCGTCACGCTGCCGGTAATCGGCTGAAACTGCTTCGGCCCGCCGCCGGTGAACCATTCCCGGTATTTATGGCTGCCCGGCTCGACCGGCTGGTTGTCGATCTGGTTGCAGCTTTCGATCACCGGAATGTAGACGAGCTTGCGCTCCGGGTTGTAGGCCATCGGCGGCCAGTTCTTGCCGCCCATATTGCCGGGGCAGGTGCGGCCCGTCTTGTCTTCGCGGGTCGGCGCCGTGCCGGGTTCGTATTTCTGAACATCCGCATTCGGATCGTAAGAATTCGGCCGGCCCGTCTTGGGGTCCAGCCCCTTCGTCCAGGTCACCTTTTTGACGAACTGGGTCGCCCATTGAAATTTTCCGGACTGGCGGTCGAAGGCATAGAGATAGCCGTTGCGATTGGCATGGAGCGCAAGCTTTTTCGCGCCATCCCCTTCCTCAAGATCGACCAGGACATGCTCGGAAACCGAATCGTAGTCATAGGGATCGTTCGGCGTGTATTGGAAGTGCCATTTGATTTCGCCGGTCGTCGCATCCAGCGCCAGCACGCTGTTCGTATAAAGATTGTCGCCGGGACGATAGGCGTTGTCCCAATCGGGGCTTGGATTGCCGATGCCCCAATAGAGGAGGTTCAACTCAGCGTCGTAAGAACCCGTCACCCAGGTCGGCCCGCCGCCGGTTTTCCAGGCTTCGTGGTCGTCCTTCCAGGTCTCGTGGCCGGGTTCGCCCGGCGCCGGCACCGTATAGGTGCGCCACACTTCCTTGCCGGTCATCAGGTCCGTCGCCGCCAGCCAGCCGCGAATCCCATATTCGCCCCCGGCAACCCCGGTGATGGCCAGGTTCTTGACGATCAACGGCGCCGCCGTAATCGTTTCGGATTTGTCGGGATCGGCAATCGTCCGCTCCCAGAGAAGCTCGCCGGTTTTCTTGTCGAGAACCAGCAGACGGCCATCGAGGACGTGGGAAATAACCTTGTCTTGCCAAAGGGCGACGCCGCGATTGTTCACCCCGCAACAGGTGACGTTGCCGGCCCAGTCGCGATCGACTTCCGGGTCGTATTGCCAAACGAGTTTCGGCTGGCCTTTGCGAACGTCGTATTTGTAGACGGTCCCCCAACCGTCGGGGAGATACAAATAGCCGTCTTCGACGATGGGCGTCGCCTCATGGCCGCCATGGGGCCAGATGCCGCCCGCCTCCATGCCGCCAAGGGCAATCGTGCCGGTAACCTGCAATTTTTTAACGTTCTTGCGGTTGATGTCGTCCAGACGGGAGAAACGATGGGCGCCGTAATTGCCGTGATGGGTGATCCAGTTTTCCGGCTCCCGATAGGCGTTCATGAGCCGTTCGTTGGTTACCTGCGCGCTGGCATCGTTCCGCTGCCCGCTCTCGACGAAGAGGGCCAGCGCCAACAGAACGCTGCCGACGCCCGCCAGAATCCAGGGCCATTTCTTTGCGCTTGTCTCCAATTTCATGGAGGACCTCCCCATCCTAACTGTGTTTTTTTGCCACCGGCCGGGCCGGTCTTTGTCTTTGGGTTCTCATGATGCCGCCTTCTCGATGAACTGCCAAGCCCCTTTTCCGGGCCGGAAAATCGGTGCGTTTCCGTGATTTTTTTCAAGCCTGGCCCGGCCCAAACGGCGCAATTTTCGGTTGATGCGGGAGGGGCGCTGCCCCACACTCCCCTGGCTTCGCCGGGCCTTTAAGCCGCGGCGGGCGGACAACAAACGAGGAAACCCATGAACCGACAACAGCGCCGACAGCAGGCCCGCCAATCGCGGCAAAAGGAAAGCCAGCCCCAGGGCGGCGACGGCTTTTCGGACCAGCGCCTGGACGACGCGCTTCGCCTGCATCAGCGCGGCGAGTTGGAGCGGGCGGAGGCGATTTACCGGAACGTGCTGCGCCAGCAGCCGGACCATCCGGACGCGCTGCATCTTCTTGGCGTTCTCCGTCACCAGCGCGGCGCCAGCGAGGAAGCCCTTGGCCATATCGAACGCTCCCTTGCGGCGAAACCGAAATCGCCGGACGCTACCTACAACCTTGCCGACGTCCTGCTTTCCCTGGGAAGAACGGCGGAAGCCATTCAGCATTTTCAGCGCGCCCTTTCGCTGCGCGCCGATTTTCCCGAAGCGCAGATCAGCCTGGGCGTTGCCTACCGCGCCGCCGGCGACATGGAAAAGGCCCTCGACCAGCTTCGCGAAGCGGCGGCAAAACATCCGGATTACGCCGAAGCCCATTACAACCTCGGCGATACGCTGCGCGTTCAGAACGATTTTGCCGGTGCCAAGGCCGCCTTTGAAAAGGCACTGGAAGTTCGCGCCGATTTTCCCGAGGCCGAAAACAACCTCGCCACCCTCTTGCGAAACGCAGGCGACATCGAAGGCGCCGCCCGGCATATCGAAAACGCGCTTCGCATCAACCCCGACTTCGCCGAGGCCCACAACAACCTTGGCAATATCCGAAAGTCGGAAGGCGCCATCGAGGACGCGATCCCGCATTTTGAACAAGCGGTTCGTTTGCGCCCCGATTTTACCGAAGCCCATTGCAATCTGGGCAATGCCTATCTGGCGACGGGCCGGGCCGACGCGTCCGCCGATGCCTTCAAGAAGGCGCTTGCTCTGAACCCGGACCTTGAAAACGCGCGCGGCGGCCTTTCCGAAGCCCAGCAGCGCCAGGTACCGCGCTGGCATTTTGCCATGATGAACGACCGCGCCCGCAACGAAGCGTACGACCAGGCCATTCGAAAAAGCGTGACGGAAAACGCCACCGTTCTAGACATCGGCGCGGGCGGCGGCCTGCTTTCGATGATGGCCGCGCGCGCCGGCGCAAAACATGTCTATGGGTGCGAAACCGTAACGCCGATCGCAAACATGGCCACGCGCATCGTCGCCGAAAACGGCCTGGCCGAGCGCATCACCATCCTGCCAAAACATTCCTACAGCCTGAAAATGGGCGAGGATTTGCCCGAGCCCGCCGATCTGCTGGTGACAGAATTGTTAAATGCCGGCTTTCTTGGCGAGGGAATCTTGCAGGTAATCCAGCATGCGCGTGCAAATTTGTTGAAGCCCGACGCAAAGATCGTCCCGAAGGGCGGCACGGTTTATGCCATGCTGATCGAAAGCGCGGAATTGGCTGAAGAGGACCGGGTCAACGACGCCGCCGGATTCAACATGCGCCCCTTCAACGAATTCGCAAGCGCCGAATATCTGACAAAACGCCTGAACGCCTACCCCCACAAAATTCTTTCCGACTCGGCGGAAGTCTTTTCCTTCGACTTTCTGGACGCCCGGCCCATGCCCGAAACGAAGGAAATTTCGGTCCCGGTCACCGCCGACGGGCTTTGCCACGGGGTGTTGTTATGGTTCCGGCTAAACCTGACGGACGAAATTTCCCTGGAAACGAAGCCGCGCGCCGAAGACACCCATTGGCACCAGGCAATTTATCTCGAAGAAACGCCAAGGCCATTGCACAAAGGCGAGGCCGCCCGCCTTTCGGCGAGCCATGACTGCCGTTACATCTCGTTGAAACTGGCCGCCGGCTAACGGCGGACCCCCGCCGCCTCAGACAATGTCGCGCAAGCGCGCAAGCGCGTCTTCGCAAGTGGCATAGCGAAGGCGATAGCACGTGCCCGCTTTTGCGATCTGCAAAAGCCGGCTTACCTTTGCTTCCGCATCGATGCTTTGGGTAAAATTTCGCCGCATCAAATCGCGCAGCACGTCGCTTTTCCCGATCGGCTCAAGGGAAGCGGCGCCGCGTTCGACGCGCTCGGGCAGCACGATTGCCGCAATCGGCGCCGTCGCGCCAAAGCGGGCCACCTCGCCGGGCCTGAGCCCGACAAATTTTCCGTAACCATTGCCAAGCACGTCGCGGTCGTCGAGAAAGGCGCGAAAACCCTTCGTCACATTCGCGGGCAATGGCAGGCGAAGTCTGGGCGCCACGCCCAAGGAAACGCCAAGCCCCGCATCGTCTTGAACGGCTAGCACGTCGTCGGTGAAAAGAAGCGCGCCCGCCGCCGCGCCATGAACCGCCAGGGTACTTTTGCCCGCCTTGCCGCTTGCCGGAAAGACGAAAAGGCCATCTCCCATTTTTAGCGCCGCCGCATGAATACAGAGCAGCTCGGGATTGGCCGCAATGAAGGCGATGTAAAGCTCGGCGAAAAAACCCGCGATGGCCTCGTAGCGATCCGCATAATCATAGGACGTAAAGTCATGGACACGGGTTTCGACACGATACCCCGTCTGGGTCCGCGCAAGGGTCAGGACCGGATCCGGCGCCGCCGTCTCCAAAATTGCGTGGGGCCAGGTTGAAATTGGCGGGCACAGAAAGGGAAGAAGCGGGTCGCACCCTAGAATGGAAACGGGCGCGGGCACCCCTTCAAAGCGAAACAGCATGATGGGTCAAAACCAGAGCGCGCCGTCGATGGAAAACGCGATCAGCTTGGCCGCGATGGCCCACTTGGGCCGGAGGGCCGGCTTGGGCCGGAGGGCCCGCTTGGCCGCGATGGCCCACTTGGGCCGGAGGGCCGGCTTGGGCCGGAGGGCCCGCTCGGGCCGGAGGGCCCGCTCGGGCCGGAGGGCCCGCTTGGCCGCGTCGGCCGCGTCGGGCAAGGGCGGCCCTTGCCTTTGCCCTTGCCGCAGGGAGAAGGCTTGACCTTCGCCATGGCGCTGCCGTCAAGATGCAGCAGCACCGGCGCCGTATACGCAATGGCCGCGCCAATCCCAAGCCGGGTCAGCGCCTTGCGGCGGTTTACGGTTTTTTCTTTCGAGATCTCGCCCATCTTCAACTTCTTCCTTATCCGAACCCGACCTGCTTACAATGAGGTGGCGCCGGCCCGGCCTTTTTTCAAGACCCTTAGAGCATAGGCCGTTTCGGGCATGAAGAAAAGTTTCGTCGCGAAATTCGGGTTTTCCAACAGGCATATCAAGTTGTTAGGTGGATATTACGGCGCCGGCTTCACCAGCGCGTAGACCAGTTCGATGACCGGCGCGCCATATTCGCGCCGCAGCACTTCTTCCCCCGCCGCCGCGATCGAAAGACGATCCTGGATCACGCCGGGCAGGTAATCGGGATGGTGCGCGTACCGGCCGGACGCCTGCAAAGCAAAGCCGGGCGCCCGGCCCTTTTCAAGGCTTAGCAGAAAAACCCCGCCCGGCCGCAGCGCATCGGTCGCCGCCGCCATCACGGGCGCGAGGTCGCCTGTATAAACGAGGGAATCGCAAGCGATCATAAGGTCGAAGCATCCGGCCGGCATGTCGGCCAGAAAGGCCGTCGCCTCGGCGAGGTGCAGATGGTCATAAACGGCGAGCGCTTTTGCCTGCGCAAGCATTTCCGGCGAAAGGTCTACGCCCGTCAGGCTTTGGGCAAGCCCTCGAAATTTTTTCCCGGCCAGGCCCGTGCCGCAACCGATATCGAGAATGTCAAAACGGGCTTTCCGCCCGCCCATCGCACGCTTGGCATAATCGAAGAGAACGTCCGGCCCGCAATAATCCAGGTCGTTGCAAAGATGCGTGTCAAAGGTGCCGGCATAATTGTCGAAATAATGCTTCACATAGGCTTCCGGTGCGCGCGGCGGGGCGTCGGCGCCGCCAAGGGCGGCAATCATGTAGCGCACATCGCCATCCCGTGGATCAAGCTCCAGACAGCGGCGGTAACAGCGCAGCGCATCTGCCGGACGCTTTAGGTAACTGTAGCTTTCGCCAAGCCGCCAATGGGCCTTTCGGTAATCCGGCTGCAACGCGACGGCGCGCTCAAAGAAAGAGGCCGCGCGCCCATGCTCGCCCTCCGACGTCAGCGCCTTTCCAATCGCATAGGCGTTCTCCGCCTCCAGCGCCATCCGTTGACAATGGGTGGCGGAGGCCCCTTCCCCGTCGCCTTCCGCCTCCAGCAATGCTTCCAACGCCTCCAACGCGGCGAGGTGCTGGGGCACGGCCTGTAAAAGTTCGCGATAAAGGGCAATTGCCCGCTTCGGCCAGCCGGCTTTTCGGTGCTGTTCGGCGAGATGGTAGAGGCGCGTTGCCTCCGCGGTCGCCCCGCCCGCTTTTCCCGAGGTAGCCCTTGACGCCATCGGCGTCCCCTCGCTTTTCCTATTTCGCGATCCGGGTGATGGTGGCGCTGGTGCTCTGACCGGGAACAATTTCGGCCAACAGAATTTGGCCGCCATAGCTTTTTACAAAATCCCCGCCGACCACTTCGTCCTCCCGGTAATCCGCCCCCTTTACCAGCACGTCCGGGCGAAGTGCCTTCAAAAGGCGCACGGGCGTGTCCTCCGTAAAGATGACGACGATATCCACGTCGGCGATCGAGGCCAGCACCGTCGCCCGGGCCATCTCCGCCTGCACCGGCCGTTCGGGCCCTTTCAGGCGCGCAACCGAGGCGTCGCTGTTCAGGCCGATGATCAGCCGGTCGCACGCCGCTTTTGCCTGGCGCAGCAGCGCGACGTGGCCCGGATGCAGCAAATCGAAACAGCCATTCGTAAAGCCGATGCGAAACCCCTGCCGCCGCCAGCGCGCGACGGCGTCGTTCGCCTGTTCCAGCGAAACGCAGGCATCGGCGCTTTCAAGCAAATCGCGCTCGTGCAGCCCCGCGACAAGATCGTCCGGATGGACGACGGCGGTGCCCACTTTTCCGACAACGATGCCGGCGGCAACGTTCGCAAGATAAGCCGCGTCTGAAATGGAGGCGCCGCCAGCAAGGGCGGTGGCAAGGGTGGCCAGCACCGTGTCGCCGGCTCCGGAAACGTCGAAGACCTCGCGCGCCCGCGCCGACAGATGCAGCGCCTCTTTTCCTTTCGTCACCAGCGTCATGCCGGCAGCGCTTCGCGTAACCAGAATGGCGTTCACGCCGACGGCTTTCAGTAATTTTTCCGCCGCCGCGACGATCTCTTCATCCGTTGCAACCGGCAACAAGGTCGCCTCGTGCAATTCGCGCAAATTTGGCGTCAGCAGCGTTGCCCCACGGTAGCGGTCGTAGTCGAACCCCTTCGGGTCGATGACCACCGGCACCTTCGCTTTTTTGGCCAGGTCAAGGATACGCTTTGCCATGTCTCCGACCAAAAGCCCTTTGCCGTAATCGGAAAGCAGCAAAACATCCGCCGCCTGAAGCGCCTCTTCGATACCGCCGAGAAGTTTTCCGCGCGCCAAATCGCCAAGGGAAATCAACGTCTCGTGATCGGCCCGCAGAAGCTGCTGGCTTGCCGCGACGAAACGGTTCTTGATCGTCGTCCGGCGGCCTTCCTCGATGACGACGCCGTCATTGGCGGAACCCGATGCGTGGACAAGTTCGCGCAGTTCGTTTCCGGCCGCGTCGTTGCCGACGACCGAAAAGAAACGCACTTCCGCCCCATATGCCAAGAGATTGCGGAGCACGTTCCCGGCACCGCCAAGAACCGTCGTTTCGCGGCGCACATGCAGCACCGGGATGGGCGCTTCCGGCGAGACACGCTCGACATCGCCATAAACGAAGCGATCCAGCATGACGTCGCCAACGCAGACCACGCGGGCACCGCGAAAAGATTCCACTTCGGCTGCGAAGGCGGGTGCGTCGCCCGTTTCCTTGCTCATCTTCCTACTCCTCGACGAGGCCGAGTTCCTGCTCCAACGCCGCGCACAGCATATGGCCAAGCATAATATGCATTTCCTGAATGCGCGACGTACGGTCGCTTGGAACAAGCAACAAGGGATCGGCCAGGCCCTTCAATTTGCCGCCGTCCTTGCCGCCGAACGCCGCCGCGACAAGGCCCATCTCTCTGGCCTGCGCCAGACCGAGCAGGACGTTTTTGCTTTGGCCGGAGGTGCTGATCCCGATAGCGACGTCGCCCGGCTTGCCGAGCGCCTCCACCTGGCGCGCAAAAAGCGCATCGAAGCCAAGGTCGTTGCCGATCGCCGTCAGTGCCGAGCTGTCCGTCGTCAGCGCGATCGCGGCGATGGCCTTGCGGTTTTTCGAAAAGCGGACGACCAATTCCGTCGCCAGATGCTGGGCATCCGAGGCGCTGCCGCCATTGCCGAAGAAGAGAAGCTTGCCGCCTTCGCGGATCGCTTGCGCCGAGCGTTCGAGCAGGCTGCGAAAGGCCGCGGAAAGGGCTTGTTCCGTCGCCGCGGCGGTCGCGGCATGCTCGGCGAATTCCGCCGCGTAGAAGGCGTTTAAATCGAATTTTGTCATGCGTTGAAACGCCCGCTCCCCGGCCCCGTTTTGGAAAAAAGAGTGTACCAGATAAAGAGGCTGTTCGTGACCAGATAGCGCTTCCAAAGGCGCCCCGGCTCCGCGCACAACCGGAACAGCCATTCCAGACCGGCCGCCTGCATCCAGCGCGGGGCGCGGCGGACCGTGCCGGCGAGAAAATCAAAGGCGGCGCCGACGCCCACCAGAACGCCCGTAAGATGGGGCGCATAGGCCGCCATCCAATATTCCTGCTTCGGACAGCCAAGGCCGACAAAGACCAGACCGGCGCCCGTGGCGTTGATGCGGGCAACCGTCTCGGCGTCTACCGCCGGCTCAAGGGGCAGCGCCGGCGGTGCCTCGATACCGGCAATGCGGAGCGTGGGAAAACGCGCCTCCAACATCTGGCGCAACGCCGCCGCCGTCGCGGCACCGCCGCCGAAAAAATAAACCGGCACCGCCGCCGCCGCGGCTTTTGCCAACAGGCGCGCCGTCAAATCGGGTCCGGCGACGCGGCCCGCCTCGCCATAGCCTTGGCGCCGCAAGGCCCAGACCAGGGGCATGCCGTCGCTGGTTACCCAAAACGCACCCTCCATGGCGGCCCGCAGGCGGCTGTCCTTTCTTGCCGTCGTCACCATGTGCACATTGGCGACGCAGACATAGCCGCCTTTCCCCGCCTTGGCCGCGTCCAGAATCGTTTCCGTGGCACCGGCAAGGTCCCCCACCGTCACCGGCGCCCCGACGACGTTTCCCCTAGGCTTCAACGCCGCCCTCCCGGTGTTTCCGTTCCCAGTTGAACGCCGTCTCGACGATGAAACGCAAATTGTCGTGTTTTGGCTGCCAGCCAAGGGCGGCCCGAATGCGCGACGCGTCGGCCACCAGCGCCGGCGGGTCGCCCGCCCGCCTTGGCCCTTCCGCAACGGTAAAATCGATACCGGACACCTGCTTCACCATCGCGACAACCTCGCGCACGCTGGCCCCATGGCCATAGCCGCAATTGAGAACGAGGCCCTCGCCGCCCGCCGCCAGATGGTCGAGAGCGGCGCGATGGGCCGCCGCCAGATCCGACACATGAATGTAATCGCGCACACAGGTGCCATCCGGCGTTGCATGGTCGGTGCCGAAAATTTCAATTTTCGGACGAACGCCGAGGGCCGCCTGCAAGGCGAGCGGAACGAGATGGGATTCCGGATCGTGGGCTTCGCCAATCCTGGCCTCCGGGTCCGCCCCGGCGGCATTGAAATAGCGCAGGATGACGCAACGCAAATCCGATGCGCGGGCCGTGTCCTGCAAGATCCGCTCGCTCATCATCTTCGAAGCGCCGTAAGGATTGATGGGAAGCAGGGCGGCCTCTTCGGAAACTTTTTCCCCTTCCGGCAGGCCATAGACCGCCGCCGTCGAAGAGAAGACAAAATGTTTGACGCCGAAACGG
>Ga0209578_10000508_pt1 | contig 47462 bp, 64 predicted proteins | sample tdAd472_FD_187127 | JGI IMG/M metagenome (GOLD analysis project Ga0209578, IMG submission 187127) | Marine sediment microbial communities from the Atlantic coast under amendment with organic carbon and nitrate - tdAd47.2 (SPAdes)... | ecosystem: Environmental > Aquatic > Marine > Coastal >...
TAGCTGCTTACCCGCTTTAATCGCAACCATAGTCGCGGGGATAGGTCTGCTTGCTGAAGACGCTAATGTGTTTTTCGAAGGTGGTGAAAGCTTCATTGGAAATATGATTAAGAAATATCCTCAATGGGCTGACGAATTAAGAACGGTAGCTGCAATATTCGCAACTATATACGATTTGACTTCAATGGTGTTTGAGGGATGGGGTTTAATATTTGATTTGTTTTCAACAGATCTTAAAACTCATATTCTAGCTTTCAAAATGATAATGTCTGATATCGGTGAATACATCACTGGTATTTTTGACAATACTGTACAAAGTATAGAAAACCTATTCATTGGTTTATGGGAAGGGGTAAAACGTAAATTCGAAGAAAACGTTATGCAACCTATATCTAACGGTATAGATAAAATAGGTAATTTCTTTAGTTTCGGACAAGACGAAGAAAATACAGATGCTGAATTTCTAAACAATGTTCAAAATACAATAAACTCAGAATCATCTGATTTAGGAGCTTCAGGTTTAACTAGGTCTGATACTCGCAATAATATTTCTAATTCTGTCAGTCTAGGCGGTATAAAGGTAGAAGTAAATAATCAAGGTTCAGGTTCTATAGGTCGGGCTGAAGCTCAACAAATCGCTAGAGATATAAATACAGAATTACAACCTATATTTGAACAAGCTTCTAGAGATTTAAATAGTACGGTGGAACTATAATGGTTTTTGAAAACTTATTTGTCAGAACAAAAAGAAGTATCGGCGGTATCCAATTAGATAACGTTATTTTAGAAGACCATACTGGTTCTGTAAGACTGACTAAAAACCCCGTTGAAGCCGGAGCAGATATAACTGATCACGCTATAGTAGAACCAGATATAATCAGTATTTCAGGGGTTGTTACCGATACCCCTCTGGGAACTGCTGCATTAGGTCAAATAATAAGTACAGTCACAGATTTATTTGGTACTTCCAACAATTCAAATTTGACTCGTAGTCAACAAGCTTTTAACGCTTTTAAAGAATTAAAAAATAGAGCTGAACCTTTGGAAATAGATACTAAGTTACAGACTTATTCCAATATGATTATCACGAGCTTAAGAACTTCCCAGGATAAGAATACTTCCCGTTCTTTATTTATAGATATAACTTTGGAAGAAGTAATTCTTACTGAATCTGAAACTATAGCTTTAGGTGAAGATGATCTATTCCCAGACGTTTCTAAAACTGCAAGTTCCGTTGTTGAAAAAGGTAAACAGGAAGTTAATTCGGTAGCTGAAACAGTTAATAGTTCAGTACTAAATACAATTTCAGGATGGTTTTAATTATGACTTTACAAATACCAATTACTAACGAAGGTGCTCAATCATTTAGAACTACATTACAAGGTAATACATATCAATTTTTTATTTCCTATAATTCTAGAATGGAAATTTGGTATATGGATATCGCTCTGAATAACGTACCTCTAGCTTCTGGAATCGCTCTATTAGGTGGTACAGATTTAGTCGGTCAATACGCTATAGATCTTAAAAATTTATATGCTGTAAATATAGACAATCCTACTACTGATGCAACTGCTGATAATTTAGGAGAAGAAGTATTACTGGTTAAATTGACTGATGTGGAGGTTACTTCCATTGACTAGACAATTTAAAAGAAGTTATTCCTTAATATTATCAGGTTCAGTAAGTAAATCTATAACTGATTTACGTATTGCTTTCGATATAACTAAAAGTAATCGTAGCTACCCTAATATCGCCAAGATAGATATTTATAATCCTAATGATGAAACGGTATCTATGATAACTTCTGATGACCCTCTTATAATATTAAAAGCAGGGTACGAAGGCAATCAAGGAATTTTATTCAGAGGTAAACAGCGTAATGTATTTGATAACCGATTAGCAGAAGATAGAATACTAACGATATATGCCGCTGATGGTTATCGCGATTGGGAATCAGCAATTTACAATAAAACTCTATCTGAAAATTTAAAAATAAAAGATATTGTGTTAGAGTTATTTCAAACCTTAACAGGTAGCGGCGAAATAACTATAGGTTCTATAGAAGGCTTGGAGCAACCGGCAGATAAAATTAGGGGTCAGACGTTAAGTGGGTCTTCTAAAGATATATTAGATTTACTAGCCGAAGACTATAATTTCAAATGGAGTATACAAGACGGTGAAATAATACTTACGGAAGAAGATAATGAAATAAGTTATCTTGAGTCGGTATTACTTAATCAGAATACAGGTTTGATAGGTTCTCCTACAGTTACTGAAATAGGTGCAGAAGCGGTAAGCCTTATAAATCCTAATTTACTTCCAGGAAGATTATTTACTATAGAATCTAGGAGCTCTCAATTAGCATTATCAAATCTACAATTTAGAAATGTTAGGCGTAGTTCTGCTAATGGTACATACAGAGCGTATGAAGTTTCTTTTAAAGGAGATACCCATAGTAATCAATGGTTCTCCCTAGTTAAAGGTATATCCCAAAGTGGTTGATAAAAGATCTAATGAATCTAATGGTGGTTTACCTGGACTTATACGTCAAGGTATAACCAATTATATGAAAGACGTCCATACATGTCTTCCTGGAAAAATATTAGAATTCGATCCTGAAAAACAAATCGCCAAAGTGCAATTGTTAGTTAAACGTATATTTAAAGAAGACCGAGTTTTAGATTTACCCCCTTTAATAAATGTTATTGTATGGCAACCGAAAGCAGGTAGTTATTCTATAACATTTCCTATAAAACCTGAAGATGAATGTTTAGTTTTATTTTCAGAACGCTCTTTAGACACTTGGTATAAATCAGGGCAATCTAAAAAACCTAATAATTATAGAATGCACTCTTTTTCTGATGCGATTTGTTTAGTAGGTATGAGTTCAGAACCGAATGTTATTACAGATTATGACCCTGATAATCTGCAGATACGCAATTCTGAAAAAGACCAAACGTTTACCCTATTAGCTAATAAAGATATTAATATTACTACAGGTACAGTTTCTTTCGAATTACTTAATGAAGGGGAAGAAGTTAAAATTAACGCTCCTTCTAAAATGACGGTTACTTCTCCAGAAACTGAATTTACTGGTAATGTAACCATAGCAGGAACGACTACGATGCAGTCCGACGCGTCTGTAGACGGTAATATAGATATAACAGGAACTAGTTCTGCAAGTGACCACGATAGTGATGGTATAAGTGGTAAAGAACATATTCATGCTCATGGTACGCCTAATACAGGACCTCCCCAATGATTAGTAAAGCTTTAGATAGAAACAATGATTTAATTCTAATTAATGGTTCTTTTGCTACTGTTAACGAAGGTGAACAAGTGGCTCAACACATAAGAACTAGATTATTATTTTATATCCGGGAATGGTTCTTAAATGTTAATTCAGGAACAACTTGGTTTGATGAAGTTTTTGTTCGTCCTGTAGATCTAAGTAGAGTAGAAACAATAATTAAAAATAGAATAAGAACTACTCCGGGAGTTACCGAGTTGACATATTTTAGATTGCAATTGGATAGAAACACAAGAAAATTACAAGTTTCCTTTTCAGCCAATACTGATTTCGGAATACTTGACGAACAGGAGATATATGTAAATGTCTAGCGGAATAACTCTTACAGGATTTAAGCGGAAACGCTTGGATGAAATAAAAACCGATTTGGAAACATTATTCCAAACTGTTTACGGTAATAATATAAATTTATCCCCTGAATCGCCTGACGGACAAATTATCGGTTTACTTGCTGGTTCATTTTCCGACCTTTGGGAAATTGCTGAGGGAGCGTATAATGCGTATAATCCATCAGCTGCTACAGGGGTCACTCTTAGCAATCTTGTTCAGATAAATGGTATCACTCGTAACGAAGCTTCTAGTTCTGTAGCAATATTAACTTTCACTGGAACAGACGGCACAACTATCCCATCCGGAACAATTGTAAGCCATGTAAATTCTCAAGAACAATTTATTACAGAAAGTTCAGCGGTTATTTCTGGTGGGTCTATCAATATAGAAGCTTATTCATCTAATATAGGTATTATAGAAGCTTCTGCAGGAACATTAACGGAAATAGAAACTCCGATAACAGGTGTTAGTTCCGTTACTAATTTGGACGATGCTAATGTCGGTTCCGAACGTGAAACAGATGTAGAATTAAGAGCTAGACGTTTAAGATCCTTAGCTATTAGTTCTCAGTCTACTGTAGATTCTTTATACTCTGTAATTTCTAATCTTGATTTTGTTACTCAGGCAACAGTATTAGAAAACGATACAGATATTACAGACTCAAACGGTCTACCTCCCCATTCTGTTCAAATTATAGCAGTTGGTGGATTGGATGAAGATATAGGGAATGCTATTTGGTTAAATAAGCCAGCAGGGATAATCTCTTTTGGAGATGAATCTGTTATTATTTCTGATTCCCAAGGTTTACCACATACTATTAATTTTTCCAGACCAGATACAATAGATATTTATGTTCGTGTAGAATTAACTAAATTTTCAAATTATCCTGCGAACGGAGATAACCTAATAAAACAGGCGATTGTTGATTATTGTAACGGTAATCTAGTTGAAGGACGCGGCTTTGGTTTAGGTGATGATGTAATATTTTCCGAATTATATACCCCTATTAACAGTATAGTAGGGCATCAAATAGACGAACTATATATTAGTATTTCCCCTGTACCAACTAATCAAGCTAATATTATTATAGATATAGGTGAGATTTCTAATTTTACAATAGATAATATAGAGATAGTTTGATTATGGATAAAGTTAATCATATAGAAAAAGCTATATCTAGATTAGTAACTCAATTTAAAGAGTCTCCTAATTTAATTAACTATATTAGTAATTTTTTATCGGAATCTGAAAACTTAGAACAAGTATTTCAAGATTTATTAAATGAAAGATGGATTGAAACAGCCGAAGGATACCAATTAGATATCATCGGAGCTATAGTAGGTCAACCGAGAGTAATAATAGAAGGGAGTATATTTACTTATTTCGGTTTTTTAGGAAACCCTAGCTCGGATTCCTTTGGGGATATTGATAATGTCGGTTTAGGTTCCCCTTTCGCATCTTTAGATACAGTTTTAACAGGTAATAGACGTCTTACAGATACTGAATATCGTCTATTTATCAAAGCTCGTATTGTTAAGAATATATCTAATTCTACCCCTGAAGATATAATTTCTCAATATAAATATTTATTTAATAGTTCTCAGGTTATTTTTGAAGACGGTGATACAGAATATACCGTTTCTATAGGTAAAAAATTAACACCTAATGATAAAGCGTTGATAGAAAATACTGATATTATATCTAAAACAGCAGGGGTGAGAGTTAATTATAAGGCGACCTATGATTATGAAAGGTTTTTTGGCTTTAGCGGAGTTTCAAATGCTAAAGGTTTTGGTAGTATTAACTCACCGGAAATAGGTGGGTATTTTGGCGAATTGATATAGGTAAGAATTATGAAAATAGATAGACCGGATTTGAGTCGAATTTGGGCTACAAGTGCTCCAGTAGCAAATGTAGAAGACCCGGATATAACTACTCCAGGTAAATTCGATATCGGTTGGGCAGCTGAGGTTCCAACTTATCAGAATTTTAATTATTTGCAACGTCACTTCACTCGTGGTTTAGCTTATTTAGCACAAAAAGGAGTAGCGGAGTATAATGCAGAGGCGGACTATTACGAAGGCTCATTAGTAAACTCTAATGGTGGGTTGTTTATGTCTACCGTAGACGATAATACCGGAAATACTCTTGAAGCCGGTTCAAACTGGATGGTCGCGAGTACTATAACCTCCGAAACATTTGCAGGTCTACAGAGCTTATCTCCGACTGCTAAAGGTCAAAAATTTGTTTGTGTTGAACGTGATAACGCGCCTTACACTTTACAAGCGGATGGATATGTGGCTGAGGAAGGTGATTTGACATTCGCTAATGGTCGTATCGCCCGCTTAACTCCGACCGATTATATTACTTTAAAATATTTCGGAGTAAATCCCAATAGCGGTAATAATGAGACGGCAGGTATTACCGCCGCTATCGATTACCATCTTAATAATGGGATTCGTTTATTCGCTCAGTTCGGAGAATACCTGTTTGACGGTATAGCCCGTATAAGCACAAACGATGTTAATATTACAGGGATCGGAGTAGGTAACGGTTACGCCATTTTTAAGTCTACGGATACAGGTCAACGCACATTACGGTTTGAATCTGTTGTGGATACGCAATCCCTTACATTGGCGAGCAATGCTTCTGTTGGGGAAAGTTCAATAACTGTTACAGACGCGTCAGGAATTTCAGAAGGTATGCTACTACGTATATCATCTAACGTATTATGGCCGTATGATAATCGCGGTGTATATTATCGCGGAGAACTTCATTTGGTAGAAAGCGTAGATGCCAATGTTATTAAGTTTGTTGATACTGTTCGCGATAATTATACCGTCGCTCAAATCGATAATATTAGTGCGTGGACACCTTCAAAACTGGTGTTACAAAACATAGCTATTGACCAATCAGGTGGTCGTGGCCCACTATGTATTCAAACAAGAGGGTATATAAGACCACAATTTAAAAATATAGTAACATCTGGTTCTACCGCAGCTGGGATATGGAGTCTCCAGTCTTGGGAAACACGCGCCGAAGATATTTATGCTAATTTTATTGGTGATGGTGTAGCGAGCGGATACGGAATGCAAGACAGAGGGGGTGTGGGATGTGTTATAAAAGGTCTTTATACCGTCGGCTGTCGCCGTTCTTTTGACGCTGAAAGTGAAACAGGATCGAATAGCGCCCTAGCCCGAGATTACAAAGTTATCGGGTTTACCGTTCGAGGAGGTGGTGCATATTTTCCAGATACGGAAGAAGCCAGTTACGGCATTGGAAATCACGGACCTTCTCAAAACGGACTTTTTGCAAACGGTAAAATATATGATTGTAAATTAGGAATAAATCACCGAGGTTCCAATCTAGCGTTAAATAATATAGATATATATGGAAAATGTGATTTTCCTGTCGATGGGTCATTTGGCTCAGGATTTAATATTGATAATGTTAACTACTATCCATCTGAATACCCCTTGGTAAATGGTGATATGTCTGCATTGACTTTAGATAACCTTCCTATCGCTTTTGTGCGATTTGGACGATCATCTACTACAGATGCTGATTTTAATTTTGACATGCCTGTTAAAATTAATAACTGTACTGCTGTAGGTATAAAAGAAGCATTTATTTACAGTGAAAATATAACTCAAAAACTTGGTAATATTATCAGCGGTAATAACCATATTCAACCTAGCGATGACAGTTCACTCGCAGAGTTTTCCGTAGTCCGTCATTCAAGTACATTTAGTCGCTCTAGCTTTGCTAATAATCATGTCGAGCTATCGGGTAGGGTGTGGCAGTTCTGCAACGGGTTAATCGGTGAGAACGATGGAATAGACAATAAATACGCCGTTAAAATAGATGGAGAATATGTTGCTAGAATAGCAGATGATGACTATGTTATTATGGGAATTATAGGGCATTATATTGGCGCTCGCCCGATTATAGGTCTTTCAACAGATGCTGGTGGTAAAGAAATATTTGAAATAAGACCTAGCAATGCTCTAACCACAACTGAAAGCCAATCTACTATGGCTCTATTAGATACTACGGCAACGGCGGAAAGTATAAACGGAACATTTGGGGTAGACGGTCGCTATACTATCGGTCTTTCGCCTGATAATTATATTTATCTAGAAAACAGAGGTGGTTCAGATAGAAACTTCCGAATGAATCTTATCGCATAATTCGATAAAACCTCTTTAATTAAAGAGGTTCTTTTTATAGGATCTAGTATGTTTAAATTATCTCAAAATTCAATTAAAAATAGAGAAGGTGTTGATTCTCGTTTAATCGAAATTAGCGATAGAGCTATTGAAATAACTTTGGTAGATTTCGGACATGACCGCTTCGGCGGTCTACGAACCCCAGAGTTACAAAATGAGCTCTATAGACAAGGTAAATCTGAGCGAGATGGTTACACAATAAAGAGTTATCACCAAACTGGTAAGGCTTTGGATTTCTATGCGTTCGTCGACGGTCGTGTAAGCTATTATCAACCTCATTTAGCTATGGTAGCTTGTGCCTTTTTCCAAGTTGCTTCAGATCTTAATTATAAGATTTCATGGGGAGGTATGTGGAAATCCAAAAACCCTAAAATTATAGATTCTATCCCTTACGGGTGGGACTGCCCTCATATACAGTTAGAGGAATAAGTATGGATATTATACTTGATATATTAGGTTCAGCTGGGTTTGGTTCTTTATTAGGTGGTGTTTTCGGATACCTTACTAAGCGGGAAGAAAGAGCTAATATGCAAATGAAATTTGATTATGAAGTAGACATGCTGGAAGCTACTACTGATTCTCAAATTAGGTTGTCTGAAGCCAAAATTGAAGAAACCCGAGTAGCTGGGGAACTTGATATTGAAAAAGAAGAAACGAAAGCTTTTACAGAAAGCCAGAAGTCAAAGACGGATTTTTCAGAATATATCAAGTCTGGTGTCAGACCGATTATCCTAGTGATTTTATTCTACCAAACTTATATGATTTTATCATCGCTTGAGGAAATAACGGGCGGATTAGAAAGTTTACCTGCTGATGAAGTTTTAGGTCTTTATCGTGTAGTTATTCTTTCGATTACCGGTCTAACTGCTACGGCGGTCGGTTGGTACTTCGCAGCTAGAACCAGTAAACAATTCGATAAAATATTGGGACGTTGGGATAAACCTAGTTAAGCTCCATTCTATACTGTTTAATAGCTTCCCTCAAATCTAATTGTTGGGAAGCTCTTTCCCCTAATCTCTTCATAATTGCTGTATCTACTGTCCCTTTAGCTATAGCATGATGAACCCTTACTTTACCTTTAACACCTTGTCTATGAATACGTTTATTGAATTGGATATATGTTTCTAAGTTCCAAGGGATTGAATACCAGAATATATCGTTACCGCTTTGCTGTAGGTTTAAGCCGTGGGACATACTTTCCGGTTGACATGCTAAGTAAGGTAATTTACCAGCGTTCCAGTCGTCCTCTAACTGCTTAGACTGTTTAGGGGTAACACCACTACCGATAAAAGGTAAATCGCTTCCCAGGAGCTTTCTGAGGGCTTCCAGGTCGTGTTTAAAATTATAAGCTATCAATACAGGTTTACCATTCAACTCGTCGATTAATTCTTGTAAGACTTTGGCTTTTTCATCATGTACGAATAACGTTTTACGAGTCTTCCTAAACCGTCTCTCTTCTTCCTCAGTTAAATCTTCAGGGATATCCTCGTACACTTGCCCGTTCGCTATTTGGTGGCATTTCATAGACGCTTGAGCTTGAGCTTCAGCGCTTGCTTCCAAACTATCTATTTCTATAAACATTTCTTTTTCCATTTCTTTATAATATTTATAGGCTTTTTTAGGTAATTCTACTTCTATCGTATTATAAGAAATATCAGGTAACGTTAGATAATCTTTAGCAGACATTTCCAATACAATAGGGCTGACTTTCTTATGAATAATATCTTCCTGGAAATCTTTTATTTCCCAATTATATTTATTCCAATCATCAGCTTCAAAATGTTCGGCTCGGAATTTATAAAAATTAGGATTCAAAGTTTTACCTTCATCAAGAATATATATCTGCGACCATAAATCCAATAAAGATTTAGGCGACGGAGTACCTGTCATAATGTGACGACGTTTAAACAAAGGTAACATACTACATAACAATTCAAACCGCTTACCAAGTGCGTTTTTGAATTTGGTACTTTCGTCAATCCATAGAGTATTAAAAGGGGATTTTTTACCCGCTTTTAAACCTTTAAGTAATTCTTTAAACAACCACGGCAATCCTTCAGGGTTTATAAGATATATATCTTTCTGCTTACCCCATAAGCTGTCTCTAGTTTTATCGTGTAATACGGTACAGGTTAACCGGTTAAAATTATCCCACTTTTTAATTTCGCTAGGCCAGACAGAATAACAAACACGTAAAGGAGCCACCATAAGGACTCCTTTAATTTGACCTACGTCTTTTAATGTGCGGATAGCCCAAAGGCTAGTTGAGGTTTTACCAAGTCCAGGGTCTAAGAATAACCCTGAACATGGATTTGTGAGGAGGAATGAAACCGCTTTTATTTGGTAATTGTGCGGTTTCCATATATCAGGCTTTAATTTCATCCAGGACAGCTTCCATATTGCTACGCTTACATAACCTCGCCATATTTAGATAAATGTCCTCAGGCGATGGTTCGTAAGGTCTAAAGTAAATTCTACGTAACATCCTAGCATTTTTAACAATAGACGAATACATTTCATTGTCTAAATTAAACTTACGTTTAACTAACTCAGAATACAACTGTTCGTAACGAGTAAGTAACCATCCGATCTTATTGTAAAAGAATTTCATATGACCTGTACCAAGACAGTAATTTTTAGGAATACCTATAGTAATCGGATTCATAATATTTTGCGCTTGCAATTTATGAACAGAGGTGAAAATACGAGGTAGTTCACGGTATTCAGCCATCAAATGCTTATCGCTAAGAACTTCTACTGGTACAACATTGATACGAGTCATTATCCGCGCTCCTCTAAAGTTAAATCTATTAAACGGCTTTTGGAATCATAGTAATAAGCACGGCCATTATATAACATTTCTACAATCGCTTCTTTAAACCTGAGCGTTTCACAATCGCAAGCTGTAGCCAATGCTAAAATTTTATCCGACCATTCATCGCAGCCTAACAGATTAAAAGTTACATTTAATTCCGAACAACCATAAGCATTGATAGTGAAGATAACATGAGGGTATCTCATCTGCTGCATTAAATTCATAACTGTTTTTCCTGTTTTGTTGTGTTTCGTTGTTTACCTTACTTGAGTTCATAATATCACATCCGTTCTAGAATGCAAGGAAATCATCTAATATTTTTTCAGCTTGTCTAGGACGATCACAAACGTAGTATTCAAACCCTAGTTTTTTAATTAGATTCATATACTTTATTTGAGCAGGTGATTGAACTTTTCCTGGACGCTTAAACTCTATGAATAATATACGTCCTCCAGGACATAATATTGTTCTATCAGGCCATCCTCTTAGATTTAATAAGATAAGTTTTAAAGCGGTACATCCCAAAGATTTAGCATGTTTAACGAAAGGTTTCTCTATATCTACCTTTTCATCTACAGCGGCTTTTTTCTTGGTGAGTTTATTAGCGTTATTTAAAAATTGTTCTACAGACATAAAAAAGACCTCCTAACAAAAGCTAGGAGGTCAATACCAGCTAGGGGAAAAACCTTCCTAGCAAGTTACCCGAATTACAGTTCTTCTAATTGCTCAGAAGCTTCTGCAAAGCTACGGACTACGCCAGAAAGTTCAGTAGCTGATTCCATAATTTTGTCAGCCAGCGCCGCAATTTCTTCAGATGAACCATCGCTGAATGTTTTGTAAATTGCCGCCGTTGCTGAACTTAGTTCTGCTTTATGGTCTTTTACATCTTTACGCGCTTGAGCCTGAGTTTTCTTAGCAGCTTTACGCTCTTCTTTACCAGCGTCCAGTTCTTCACGTAGCGCTTTTTCTTGCTCGCGCATTGCTTTTTTCTGTTCACGTAGTTTTTTCAGTTCTTCCATTTTTGACATTAGATATCTCCGGTTTGTTTAAATTAAAAATGATGTTGCTGTTAATGTGGAATCATTATTACTTAGGTTTTAAATTATGTAAACCTATTTAATCTAGTTTTTTGAAACCTATATTCTTCAAAATAGTTTTACATTCTTCAATATACCAATCGTAATCCAGGTCATTTGGTATTTTATCCGGTAAAACCATAAGTGGAACACCGCCTTCAGACTTTGGAACTTTGTTGCCGCTGGTGGAATAATAAATAGCGTCTAGTTCTTCATTACCATAATACCAACGGATAGCCTTACCAATTAACTTTCCATTTTTAACCGCACCACCGTTAACCGTTCTTACCGTTAAAAACTCTTTTATATCTTTACAGTTTTTAACCGTTGTTTCTACAGGTGTACCGTGTTGTAAAAACTCCTTAACCGCTGTAACACAAATACGGTTTACAGGGTTACTACGTGGACGGTAATAATGCTCAGACTGGTCTGCGTACGCTCCTTTACCTTTACAGTACCCATCAGCCACCGCTATATAATTATTAACGTCACGGCTGTTCAGGCTTGTGTAATCGGTTGCTTCCATATCGTAACCAGTATCTAACATCCATTCCCCTATAATACCGTCAGCGAGGTCTTCTTGTTCCGGCTTGAACTTGGTAACAATACCATCGGTATTAGCACTTATGACACTGATACCAGCAAGCTCAAGTCGTTCTATCAGCATTAACAAACTTAACTGACCCGTTATAGTTACTTGCATCATAAGGTCTGGTGAATATACGGCTGACCACTTACTTCCAAGCTTACCGAACAATCCGTTAATTACGATTTTAAGGGATTCATTGATAACTTTATAGTAATCTTCGAGCTTTTTATCACCTGATTTTTTAGCGGCTTTTTGTTTGGCTTTGGCGTCCAAGCGAGTCATTACTATTTTACGGTATATCTTAAGAAAGGGTTTACCAATATGTTTAGGAAATAACTCGTTAAGAAGTATAATCCAAGGGTAGAAACTCGCTACGTCGTAATCTCTTAAAATATAACCGTCGTTTATAACTCTGGTTGATTTCTCATTACTATGTAAACCACCTATACCGACAGTATATTTTGTATTTTTAAATTTGAATTTAAATTGGCCTTTTTTGTCCGGCATCTTACCTTTATTTTTACCAGACTTTATTCGGTCTTCTTCAAGTAATTCAAAATTAAAACTACTATATCCACCGGCACCGATTGTGAACGGTCGAGTGCAATATTGGTTGAAAACATAATTCATAATTTCAGTTTTAAACATAAGGTTTTCAGGCGGTTTATATCTAAACCTAGTACCTTCTTCCACCTTTGGTCTTTTTACTGAAATATTATAATCTTCAGACAATGCTTTCTTAAATACCGCTTCCGCTATTTGTGCATCAGATTTAGAACGCATATCAACACCGTATTCTTCAGTCATGTTGTAACGTAGTTCTAATTCCGGTAATAAGAATTCGCCTAATATCCAGGTGATTTCATTATCGTTAATACAGTAATCCAACATCGGTTTACGCTGGTGGTCTTGAATTACTGCATCAGGTTCTAAGGGGAGGTCTTGCATAGTAGGGCAGTCCATACGACCACCATATATTTTAAGACTAGCAGTAAGAGGGGCGACTTCAATCAAGTCGATATGATCTATTTTAAGTGCTGCGACTCCCAATTGTTTACGAACTTGCCAAGGTTGTTTCCCTTCCTCAATCAACATATTTGTTACGAGCTTTAGGGATTTATTACTAAGTCCCATTAAAGCACATTCTAACATTGTAATATCGTACTTATTACCGTTGAATGTTAGGATCGTATATTTGTTGAGAATATGGAGAATGTTTTTACGTTGTAACTCGCTATCGTTGAATTTTTCAAAATGTAAAACATCTCCAGTGGTGACCTTACGGAACACCACCAGAAAATAATTGATATAGCATTCAACATCGCAAGTTATAAACTTGGATATATCCACTATCTAACTCCTTTACTACCTGTAACACCAGATTGATTATTATACTGACCTTTTGCAGCATAAGAGTTATCGTCAGGGACAGGTTCACATTCGTAAAATACAATTTGACCTATCTTCATACCCGCTTCTATTTCTAGCTCTGTAAAGTTAAGCGTATTGTAAAATTCCAAAGTTAATTTAGAACCATACCATCCAGGATCGCACCAACCGGCTAACATATGCTGAAGCCCTGAGCGAGCTAATGAGGACTTTAATTTGTATTCTGCTGCGATATTGTTGGGGAGGTTAAAAGTCTCCGCTGAGGACGCTAGACAGAATTCCTTAGGTGGTAATACTAAAGATTTACCTTCTACATGCACCATACAAGGAGTTTCTTTATTTTTAAGTTTAACCGGATTGGTATTGGTTTTAGATTCAATCATAAAACCTTCGTCCAAGGTAATATCAATACTCGCCCCGTTAACATTTTTAAAAGGAGCGTCAATAATACCTTGCTCAATCAACTTGATTAAACCATTGTAAGAAATTAACGACATAAATTACCCCTTAGTATATTCTGATTTTTCTAACTCAATACCGATTAATTCAGAAATTAAAGTTTGAGCTTTATCGTATTGACCGTTACAAATAGCTATGAATATCTGAGATTCTTTCGGTTCAAGTTGTTTAGAAAATCTAACAATGTTTCCATTGGTAGATTTTACCCTGACCATGAATACAGCATTTTCTTCAGCTTTGGCGATATAATGCGCAGCCTTTCGTAAATCTTCAACACCGTTTTTATCTTTCCAACGGGTGATATATTTGGTAGCACATCCTAATAGATAGGGCATCAAAGTATCACAAACCATATCCCAATGTTGGTATTCTTTTTGATAATGTTTACCACCAATTTGATAATCGTTAACGTCCATAGCTCGCTCCTCATTAGCGGTTACTAAATCTAGTTTCATTTGTTGTTGAGCAGGGGTCATAATGTACGCTCCACAAGTTCGTCAAGGTAACGTTTAATATCACCTATTATCATATCATTGAAATTACTAGCTAGAAAACCATACCAAGCCGTAAAAGGTTTTTGAGCATGAATTTCACCCATTTCATAACGGTATGCGCAATATACCATACCTTCAAGACAATCGCACAATTTAAGTTGACGGGCTTCTTCATCAGAAACAACATACTTTACACCTAAATCGTATATAATTTTTTCTTCATATTCGTCAAGTAAAGTTTTAATATCTGGGTTAGCCCATTTGGTCGTCGCAGGGATATCACCCGTATAAAGTTCACCGATATCATGTGTTAACGCATACATAATCGCATTACGAGTGCAATTAGGGAAAAACTTTTCCATAAGCATAGCCACACCCCATTGATGTTCGCTCAGCTTCTGTTTAGTTACACCCACAGCTTGGTGAAAACGTTCAACATTACCGCTTTCCATTACTTTATTGATATCCATTATAGACGCTCCTGAATCCACATTTGGCAAGCTAACGACCAATCTTCGCCGATTATATTTTTACACAATTCCAAGGCTTCTTTCTTATTACCTTGTTTGTAGGTGTACCAGACTTTCAACATTGGTCCGGTAATATAATTAAAATAAGAACTTTCAAATTCTAAATCAGCTAGAATATTACTTAACCCTGTATCGTCGTAAACGTCAAACAATAAATCTAAATCGCGTTCAAAAGAATTCATTTCCCTAGGATTCATACGAATACTGGAAATATTAAAATGTTCATAAGGGTCTTCATATTCAATAGGAGTGGTAATAAGTTTATCCCAAAGTTTACCTCCCATACCGCTAGTATATACATGAAAAGAATTACTAACTTGATAATACGTACCCATAGGGATATCTAGGCGAGCTGCGACGTATTCTTGCAACATACTAAACTGAACAGCGTTAGCACCATAAGCGCCCCACAACATATCGTTAGAACGATTATAGACAGTCATATCGAGACGACCAGAGCGAATACGGAATACAACTGACATGTTACAGGCTTTATCTAATGTAGGTTTGTCGATGTCCTGAGTGTCCCAAATTTGCATAACCGCTTGACGACTGTTAGGTTCATTTTTCAAAATACTAATAACGTCTTCAATTTGGTCAGTTTTATAATTAGCGCTATCTTTGAAATAGTTGCGTAATCGATAACCGTAAGGGGCATTAAAAGTAACTCCGTTATCGCTAAAACTCGCCATATTTTTATTGAATTCAGTTAAGAAATCAACATCGTTACGACCTACTAATATCCAAAGGCTTTCCATAAAATGGAAAAACGGATTGGCGTCACGGGTAGGATTGATTAAAACACGTTCCCAAGGTTTTTCATAAACCGTTGTTACTGGTGTAGGTATTTCCAAGGTCATACCGGTACGGGAAGGAATTTCAATACCCTGAGTTAGCATCATACCGATACCATTGGAAAGAGCCTGATTTACATTTGATACTTTTACTGTTTTCATTAGATTTTACTCCTTAAATAGATTACAGAACCTTCAACTACCAATACGTTTTGCTTACTCACCCTATTAGCTATTTGAGGATAAGGTAGTTCTGATTTAAAAACGTGTTCACGACCTAAATCGTAAGCTTTTTGGATATACTCATTATTTAGAGCTGTTTTACTTTTACGCTGTTTACCCATTGTATTTCCTTTTAGACCTTCCAGTCTTGTTAGTTACTCTCATGAACTTATCGTATTCGCAGAAACAATTCTGTAAATTCTGCATACATAGTTTATCTAGTATACTTCCGTCTAGTTCCATAAACAATAGCTCATAAGCATCATTTATCATTTTATGGAAGTTTTTGTTCGTCACCTGCTTTTCCCAGAACCAAGATAAACCACGTAAACTTCCAGGACCAGGAGCACAAAAAGAATCCCAATCAGGAGCGCCGCTTAATGGATGCCCTTCTGTATTTTTTAAATCTGCTACCACTTGAGCAGCCAAGAAGCTCGCTAAACCTTCAAGCGTCATCAGTTTTTTATGAGCTTGTTCTAAAGTTTCACAGCCGTCAATAATATCAGCTGAATTTGACATTTTTTCTAATATTTGTAAACAGTAAGTAGATTTATCTATTTTCTTACCATTAGTAGAAATAATATAAGCACCGTTCCAAATATTTTCGCCGCGTTCTTTACGGTCGTGCAATACAGTTTCAGCATGTTCTAACCATATATATAAATCAAAGTCTTCGCCGACAGGTTGTTTTAATTCTCCTAATGTACTTGGTAAATTGAATATACGAGCAACAATCATAGAGAACGTATAAACCTGAGTTGTATCTTCACCTAATAAGTCGGGGTCTTTACATTCACCATATATCCAATTATCACGTATCCATTTTGTTACTTTGTCATCTTCCCTATCTACATTACAGAAATACGTTTGTTGCATAACCGGATTGTTAGACCACGGCTTATGTAAACCAGCTTCTTTCTTTTTACGGATAGATTCACGTTCGTTAATCCAGTAAATCATCTGTTTTTGGTTTTCAGTAATCACCAGTTGAAACCCTCATCAATAGTTAGAATGGGGATTATGTTTTCTTTAGCTCTTTTGGTAGGTTTTCTATCCGGACCACCTTCCAAAGCTTCCAAACATATTTCTAAATCATCTTCAGTCGGCTTCTCTAACTCCACCTTACCTTTTTTATCTGGTAGTAAACCAACACGGTATGATTTAGCATTACAACCACGACAAGGACGTATAGCTTCCCGCTGTCTATCCATAAGGAATTTACGAGCACTATGGAAATATTTATTATTCCAAAGCGTTTCAACATCGGTATCTAAAACATTTCCGCAAGTGTATTCACCGATAAAATCATTACAACAAAGGTTTACAGACCCGTCGGAATTAATACTTAGCTCCCGGAACGGTTTAGCGCATAACGCATTGGATTGAGAATTATCAATATCACCACCGCTACCGCAATGATTATTCAACATTGCGTGAGTACCTTTATCGTTAAGATTTATCGGGCTAATAAAACTAACATATTTCTTTTTGGAACGTTGGTGCGGATTACCAGCTTTTTCTTCAGGGTATTGGTAAACAGAAATACCTTGTTCGTCCAAATCAAATTCATCAATTCCCGCTTTAATCTTATTGATAAAGTTAACACGTTCATATTCATCTAAAGCTAATATAGTTCCACCAGCTTGGAAGAAACCTAATACTGATTTATGAATTTCCCTGGATTTAACAATTCCTCCACCGTTACCAGTAAGCATGATTTGATTTTTAGGTAAATGTTTATGGAAGATACCGATTATTTCAATCCAATTAGGATTCATTGTTGGTTCTCCGTGCATGGCAAATTCAAGACGTGAATTCCACCCTGTAAAAGCGATTGATTCAGCAATATGCTCGGCATTTTCAACGGTCATAAATTTCAAACCTTTATTCGGTTTTTCCTGGAATCCATTAATACCGCAAAAACTACACTGGAGATTACATCCGGTAGTTAATTCAATCTGAATTGAGAATGGTGCTTCCTGTTTATAGCTCATTATTTTTAACCCCTTGCTCATAAGCTTTTTTCCACTGGACACGAACGTCATATCTTTCGTTCATACCTTTCCACGTGGTTTTAGTTTTCTTTTTAACTACGGTTACAAAATCAGGGAATGATTCCGATAATTGTTCAGCATTACGTTTTTGCATTTCCCAAGTGCGATAGGTAGAACAACCACCTTTTTCATTACTACCTTTTTGATTCCAACACCATTGATACATCACACGATTAGGAATACCAAGGGATAATAAATCAAGTGTCATGTGAAAATCTTCCATAACTTCTTGCTTATTAAATTTCAAACCGTAATGTTTAAATAGATTAACATCAATACCGTGGAAATTCATTTGCCGTGTAACGTCTTTAAACGGCTCCTCAACACGATTATTACCTTGTCTAGCGCTTACACCCACTACTGGATATCCTTCTAAAGATAGCCAGTCGGTAAGCTCTTGGAACATTTCAATACAGGTCTGTTCTGTACATTTTTCAAGACTGGTAGTTTCTCCAATGCGCTTGAAAAATATCATGTCGTCATCAAGTAAGAATGCGTATGGGGTTTCGCAATTTTCAATAGCCCATTGCCTCACATTACCGATACCAGTAACAAGTTCCGGTAGACCTACAATTTCCACCGGATACATCTGGTCTTCGTATTCTTCAAGTTCATCTTCGTCTACCAGAATTTTAACACGAGGGTGAAGTATTTCAGGTAAATTACTGAGCGTGACCTGCTCTTCTGGTCGACCTTTACTTGGGATAAAAATCGTAATTTCTTCAAACATTATAAACCTTCCTCCAAACTGATTTTACCCATTTTAGCAAGGTCACGAATAGATGTAACGGCATAACTTTCATTAGCCATTTCGCCTGATTTACCTCTAATATGATTGGTAGTTATATATTCGACTACTTCCCCAACACTAACGCACATTTCATCTTCAACGGCTGTAACGATTGTACTAAGAATACTACCTTCTTTGGACTTACCATTTACTATAGTAATTTCCTGAGAATAGTCAAGTTTAATACGGGGCGCTGACGCTCGTTTAGCCGGTTTTTTATTTTCTCCTGTAGCTTTTGCCGCTTTAGGTTTTGCGGCTTTGCTGGTGGATTCTAGCTTATCCTGCTCGCCCTTTTTCAGCATCTTTTTACCCAATGCTTTAGTAAATACAGAGTAATCGTCTGAGTTCTTTTTCAGGTGTGTCATGATAGCAGATGCAGCACCGTCTTCTTCCTCAAACTTCATATCACGGCCTGACAAATTGGTATACAGGGTATTCAACTCAACAAGGGTTAATTCCATTACAAGGTCGTCAGGTTCGCCGACAAGGGTTAACGCCAAGTCTAAACTGTTATCAACAATATAAGCCGCAAGAACCTCAGAATCCTCGTGACAGCTTTCAACTTCCAATAAATCGTTATCAATTAAATAGTGCATATTTAGCTCCAAATAAAAATAGGCTGGTAAAGTATACCAGCCTTTTAGGAATTAAGCGATACGGATGTGATCTTTATTGATTAACCAGTTAACTGAAACTCTTGCAAAAGCTCTGGTAACTTCGGTTCCGTTAGGACGTGTAAAATCAGCTTCAATACGGTCAACAACTTCTTGGTATTCAACACCGTCTTCATAAGCGCTAACAAGGTTTAAAATAAACTCGTTAATTGAAGCTTCTTTTGGAACGTAAGAACTAGGGATAAACTTAAGAATCATTGTATCTTCAAATTTAACCTTACGACCAGCTTTTTCAGCTTTAGCTGGTTTTTCAGCTTTAGCTGGTTTTTCAGCTTCAATCTTAGCTTGGCGTTCTTCCTGCTCTTCCCAGAATTTAGTATTATAACGGCTTTGAATTTCAGCTAAACGTTTTTGACCGGTAGCTTTATCGCGGAATTTCTTAATTTCTTTTTCACCTAGTTCACGAGCGTATTCATTGTAGAATTCAGCCAGTTGCGCGAAAGAAGCTTGTTCGATTGTAGAGATTGCCAGTACAGTGATTGCTTTCATGATATTTACCTGTTTAAGTGTTTCTGTCTAAGCGGTATTGCTTAACCAGTGATTTCATTATTAATCATCACTAGAAGGAACGCAAGGACTTTTTTAAACTTTTTCACAAATAATAAAAAGGAGAGCAAAAAGCTCCCCTCTATTCAACAACTTAGATTACAAGTCATCATCGTCATCAAAATCGTCACTATCGTCATCCGCAGCATAATCAGCGAATTCAGATGTAGCGGCAACACTACCGTCTAGACGCTCGCCTTTCTTACGTAACATAACGTTATTTAAACCAACGGCTACTCCAGGTTTTCCACCATCGCGAGGAGGGAAACCGTAGAAGTTACAACTAACGTGGAAGTAAGCACCACTATAGCAATATTCTTCTAAGTCGTCAATATCTGCTGGTTCACCGTTACGGTTGACAATTCCTGGTTTTCTATTACCGTTAACGTTGAAGAAATAACAACCTTCATATTCCGGTTCATCGCGCTCTTCGTCACCATCGCGTAAAGGTAATTTATAACGACCTTTTTTCTTCTTAGCTTCTTCGCCGTGTTTAGCGACCAAAGCTTCGTCAATTGCTTTTTTAATTTTGCGAACCTGAGGGTCGTCTTTAGGGATAATTACCTGTAGACCGTAACCGCCGTCTTCGCCGTTGTCTTTTTTACGTTGCTTGTCAACATATACATAAGAACAACGAACATTTTGGAGGATTAATTTTGGCATGATATATTTCCTGTTTATTTAATTACTGTTTTACTTAACCTGTTTAAGCCTGATTATTATGGCTTATTATAGGTAATCTTTAAAGTCATTTTGCGCGGAAGTTTTCTGTGCAATACGTTTATCTTTCAGCGGTGCAATCACCAGACCGCCTTCTGGTTTATTGGTGCTTTCTTCTATAAGGTTCTCCAAAATCTGTTTAGCTTCTGCTTTAGAATGGTTTTGTTCCAATTTACGTTTAAGAAGAGATTTAATTTCACCTAATGCTTTCACTTTAGGTTCTTTTAATTCTTCTAAATCAATATATTCTGCTAAAGGTGAAAAGTCTTCGTCGAATACAATATCATCAAGTTTTCTATGGGTAGTCTTACGAACTAATTTATACTTATCTTCGTAATCTTTACTCCCTGCTTCAACTTCTTCTGTAACTTGCTTTTCAACCGCTACTAAAAAAGCCCGTATCATTTCTATGTGTTCCATAACAGTTATTTTCTGTTCTGGCGTCATAGTTTTAGGTTCAGGGAATTTATCTTCAGCAAAATCGGCTATTGCTAGCTCTTGCGTTTTGTCGTACAGAGCGGGGCAATTACCAGCGGCGGCACAAAAGCGACAACCGTCTTCACTTGGTACTAAATCAGCGTTAGATTCTTTAGTAGCTAATGCTCCAGGAATAAGAACTTCATCCTGCCATTGGTATAGGTAATCACTGTCGGTACGCCATTCTCTGACAGGTTCGGCCGCGTCTCTAGCTCTTGGTTGTATAATAGCTATGATTACCGTCCAGTTTTCTTCCCTTGGTATACCTAGCTTATGTAAAGAACCGAGCGCGTATTGCATAGCCTGAGTATTTTCTTCAGGATCTACTAAAACGCCTTGACCATGTTTATAATCACCAACGATAATAAACTGGTGTTCCTTACATACCAAAAGAGCATCGCTAGTTCCTCCGTCAAGTCCCGTGATACCTAAATGTTTAAGACTACAATGCACCTCAACATTTAAGTCTACAAGAGCGTCAGCTTGTATCTCGGCTTCATTAATTTGTTCGTAGATATAATCCACATACACTTGGACAGCATCAATCATTTCTTGAGTTACAGTAAATTTAAAACCGTCAGCTTCCATAACTTTACCTAAGAAGTCTTTCGGTTCTTTATGCTCTAATAAACAACGTTCAGCAATTTCATGAGCTACTGTACCTTCTGCCGCGTATTTACTCGTACGTTGTTCTTCACCTTGAGCTTCACATAACGCAACACTTCCAGGACACGTTAACCAACGCTTGGAAGCACTCGGTGATAATCTTGCGTGAGCCACTACCATTCTCCCCACTGTATTTCTTTAACTTTAAACCAATCCTGGAATTCTACCTCGTTATCAGTTTGGTTGATAATAACGCTATTAGGTATCCAGAAACCTTTTACTCCGTCACTACCGTCGTATGTTACAAAAAATGTAGATTTACGGGTAGTCTTATTAATGTATAGATATTCACGGGTGATAGAACCTTGTTTGCTTTTCTTTTTAGATCCTACTTTTGGTGCAGGTGGATATTCCATAACAGGAGTAAACACCGATTCAAATTCAGGATTGAAAGCTGGTGGTTCTGTTAAATAGTTTTCCCAATCTTGATCTGTCATTTCTCAAACCTCGTATTATAACAAGCTCTGCACCAACAATGAATCCTAGCCGCTTTACTTTTACAGCTATGAAAGAATTCAGTGTCAGCAGGTAGCCATTCTTTACACTTGGTACATTTAACCTCACGTCCAATCTCGCTGAAACGCACTGTACCCCGTTTACTACGTAAAGCAGTATAACGGGGCGACCAGTAAGGTGAAAACGGTACAGAGATAATCACTGTAGGTTTATCCATACGATATATAGAAAGGCGAAACCATATATGATAGCCGTCCCTACAAATGCAGCTAATAAACCATAAACAACATGCTTCTTAATTTCCTTCTTAAGATATTTATTCATCTTCAAATACCTTATGTGCAAAAACAGCTATAAATATACATACCACACATAAAAAGAACTGATGTTGTTCAAACGCCATACCCGCAAAGAACATAACAGTTCCACGGAAAAATAATAAGAATTTAGAGTTCATCGTCTATTCCTTAAATATATTCTTTTAACATTCCAATTATGAGCTTTCAAGTCACATAACCATAATATACTTTTTTCTGATGTAGAGCATTGGTTATGTTTCCATTCAGAATTCTTATTATATCGTGTTAAAGAAAGTACAAAATCACCATGCCAAAATATAGTCGCTTTAGTTTCAAATTCATTAACGTGGAAACCCTTAGTTCTTAAGGATTGAATTAAAAAACTCATAAGTAATCCTTAAGACCGCGTTAGCGGCCTAATAATTTTGGAGATCGTTGACCTTGTATAACTCGGCTCAACTGTACTTTATTACCAGCTTCAGTTCCCTTGGAATAACCGGCTGCATCGTTAGCTCGGGTTTTATTAGTTTTAGATTTTAAATTACCGACATTTTCAGCAATCCAATTATCTGCTTCTACTTTAGCTAGTTCGTAGGCGTTAATTAAAGCAGGTAAGGTATTACCATCTTCGTCTTCCAATGTACCTGCTTTAGCGGAATTAATAAGCTCTTGACAACGTAACCAGATTCGCTCCATAGCACCTGTCCAAAAGCCATTCACAAAAGCAGGGACTTCTTTACCGTACATTTTCTTAGATTCAAAACGGGATTCACGCTCTACGGTTTTAATAACCATTTTGTAAATATGAGCTGCAAATGTACGATTGGCTTCTGTACCAACAAAAACGAACTTGGAATTAGAACCCATAGGAATTCGATAATATTGACAGAAATAAAGCTGAGCAATACCTAGCGCAATGGTACGACGCCATGGGCGGCAACGTTTTTGAACAACCTCTTCCTGACCGACATTATCTTCTTCATGCTCTAGGTCGGTCATAGACATATTATGTTTAGCTAACATAGAGTGTAGTTTACGAGTAGCATTCATCGCTTCATGCTCGTTACCAGATTCAGTAAGAGCTAAAAGCTTACGCATTTTTTCGATAAGGCGATCTGTAGATTTAGACATAACTGTTTTTCCTGTTTGACTGTTTTGTTTAACTGGAATCAGTATTACTCATCCAGTATAGGATGTAAAGGAGTTTTTATTATTTAGTGGAGAACTCTGGTAACATTTGATGTATTCCCTACATCTTTCACGCGCTAACATGGTTAAAAGAAAAACCAGAGCTCTCCAGTAAATGAACTAAAGAGAGGCGAACGGTTTTATTAACCCAGACCGAAAACTGGAACCCTTAAATCTTTAGTAACTTGGAATCTCTTACTAATGGTGTAGGGTAACACCGACTAACCGTTAGGCTAGTTCTTTCATAATCGCTGCAAGTTTATCTTGAGAAAGATCAGCTACTTTACTCAGCGTTGCTGCACCGTGTTTAGTCATAATCGCTTTGGCTTCGTCACGGTCTTCTTTTGCTTTAGCGCGTAAGGCAGTTTTAACGGCTTCAGGATCGATGTCTTCGCTGTAAGGTTCGTCATCATCAAAACCGTCATCGTCTAAGTCATCTTCCGGCTCATCAGCAGCTTGTTTGGTCGGTCCTTCCTGCAACACACCAGCGATGGTTTCGTATTCATCTTCTTCAACAGAAGTTACTGTTTTCAGTAATGTACCTTTACTTTCGTAACCAGCTTCTTCCAGCATAGACATTACAAAGTCTTCACCGTGTTCTTTTTTAGCTGCGCTAACTACCTTTTTAAACGCTGCGAAATCCATACCAGACTTTTCTTCTTTAGCCGGTGGTTTAGCTGCTTTTGTTTCAGTTTTTGGTTTACTGGTTTCAGATTTGGTTTTCGCAGGTGCTTCGGTAGTGTAAGTATCGCCCAGAATAATCTTATTAATGGCGTCAATTTTACCAGCATTTTCAGGAACAAGTGTAAGAGCGAATGTTACGGTATTGAGTGTCATTTCTTTAGACATCGTTATTTCCTTTTAAGGGTTTAAATAAAACTGTTATTACTGACTAACTGTTTAATGTTGTGTGCCAGTGGGATATCACTATATGTGGGATTTAACGCATTGGCAAATGCTTTTTATTATTAATGTTCTATATAATATAGATTGTCAAAATATTGTATGTATTTATTGTGCTTTTTATCAGAGCGCGTATATTAGCATACCCACCAAAAAGTATAAAAAGGTATAGCAAATGTTTGAATATACAAAAGAGGAGCTCCAGGCGATACGTCAGGCTCGTCTTAAGGAATTAATAGAGGTAGCAGGTGGTCCCACCATGTTAGCCCGTATTATGGGAATAAGTATCAATACTGTTATGGGATGGCATGTAAGAGGTCAAATAAGTAAACAAGGCGCACGATTGATACCAACGTTGAAAAACGAAGCTATTAAAAACCGTTTTAGCCCTGAATACTTGAGACCAGATCTATGAATATAATTAGAGAGCAATTAAAGCAGTATTTAGATTGCGATTCCGATTTAATCCCACTCCATATATGGAATAAACAAACTAATCGTAAGGGTAAAATACAGCAACGCGGTAAAACTCCACTTTATGGTAAATGGATGTCACGCGATAAAAACGTAGCGGAAACATTAAAACTCGCTGATAAAGGTTATAACGTCGGCTATCGTTTAAACCCTACCGATTTAATTATTGATGTTGACCCACGTAATTTCGAAGAAGATGACAACGCATTGGAACGCTTATGCGAATTCCTAGGTGTTTTCGACCTTAGTGAAATCGCCCCTACGGTTATCACGGGTAGCGGTGGTTATCATTATTATATGACTAAACCAGCGGACTTTGATTGTAAAGAATTGTTGGAACAGTTTAAAGGTATTGAATTTAAAACTGTAGGTCGTCAGGTTGTTTGCGCTGGTAGTAAACATCCTAACGGTAATTATTATAAATGGGATACCAACGGGATAGAATTATGGGAAGCGCCTAACGTACCCAAAAAGCTTTTAAAACTACTAAAGCGTGAAGTCCAGGGTAAACAAGCTGAGGCCGGAGTACTGAGTAACTACGAGCTTGAAAAACTGCTCAATCAATTACCTGTTACAGACTACAAAGATAACGACAGTTGGTTCCGTGTATTGTGCGGTAGTCATCACGGTACTAATGGGGGTGGTATTGAGGAATTCCTTGATTGGTGTATGGGCGACCCAGACTTTGAGGACGACATACATTTAATCCGCCTACGCTGGGAAAGTCTTAGTAATAAAACTAACGCGATTAGTGTAAGCACCTTATATAAGGAAGTGCTCAGTTATGGTGGTAATACCGCCGTGAGTTCTGCTGAGGACGACTTTGCTGACTTTGCTGAACCTACTGAGGGTAATACAGGTGACGACGCTGAGGATGAATTTGATAACGATGACGATATTGACTTTGCTGACATCACGGAAGAAAAAGCGTTAAACAAAAGCTATAAACCGGGACTAGCGTTACGACTAGCTAACGAATTGAGTAATGTGAGCGACGACGAAGAGATTACCAAGGCTGTAAGGGCGGCAATGCAAGCCGGAACAATAGAACAGGCTAAAGCATTAGGTATTATCCAAAAAGCTACAGGCTTAAATAAATCTGTAATCAATCAAATTATAGATGCAACCAAAGCGCAAATTGCTGAGGATTTAGGCCGTATATTAGCGGAAAAAACAAAGCAGGTTAAATTCCGTAAAGGTAAAGGTATCGTTTTTAGTAATAGTAGTCAATTCTGGATTTATAATGGTACTCACTGGACACCAATCAATAAGCAGTATGTAGGTAAACAAATTACCAAAGTGTTGGATAAGATGCGCGAAGAAATTTATATTAAGGTTAAAGAGAACGCAATAGTCACAGAAGCTTTAAGTATTATGGAGCGTATATGCGCCACTAATAAAGATGTCCTCCGGTTAACACAAAAACCTTATCCAGTTATTAACTGTCGTAATGGTGAGTTATGGATAGATGAAAAAGGCGTCGGGAAGTTGAGGGAACATAAGCCGAGTAGTTATTTACTACAGGTGATTGACGTTGAATATACTCCAGGAGCGGAATGCCCTTTATTTGATAAGTCTATCCGTGAGATATTTGGTAACTTCCCAGACACTGAAGATATGGTACGTCACTTTGAAGAATATATGGGTTACATATTACACCCCGATAAACGTCCTGCTCATTGGTGGTTAATGAAAGGTCCAGGCGGTGATGGTAAGTCCACACTGTTTAAAATTATCAGTGGTATATTAGGTGAAGCCGTAATGCCCGAAGAGCTGAGTCGTTTTGAAGGCGGTGCTCGTGGTGACAAGCATGCTATGGCTGAACTTCCAGGAAAACTATTGGTATATGACGATGACCTTAATAAGAATACTATTTTACCAGATGGTATTCTAAAGAAACTAAGTGAAGACGGTGTGAGTACTGCTAACCCTAAAGGGGAAAAGGGGTTCCAATTCCAACGGGTATGCAGTGTTGCAATGCTTAGTAATGGTTATCCCAAAACTAAGGACATCAGCCGTGGTACACGTCGTCGCGCAATGGTTATCCCTTTTAACCGTGGTTTCCATGAGGGTAATGCTATTTTAGACCTACCTGACCAGATTATTAAAAATGAATTGGCAGGGGTAATGAACCGAGCATTACAAGGTCTTCAACGGTTGCGTCAGCGCGGTAAATTCCAAGAGCCTAAAAGCTGTCAGTTAGCCAAAGCTGAATGGTTAAATGAAAGTAACCCAGTCGCGTTCTTCATTAGTGAGTGTTTGGAACAAACTAATAACACGGAAGATACGATTAGTTTGGGTGATTGCTTTATGGAATTCCAAGAATTTTGTAATAACTTTAGCATTAATAACCGATTTACTAAACAGGCTTTTAAATCGTCCATGGAGGATATGGGTATTGTTTATGGTGTAGGTTCCGGGAATGTGAGAGTATTTAAAGGTATACAAGTTAACAAGGGTGGACAGTCCGTAGCGGGTGACGACTTTAACGGTTTGGAACAAGAACTGGATTTCACTTGATGGCAGAGTTAACAAGGACGTTTTTCTCTAGATTGGTTTTTTATCTGTTAATAATATTAATTTAATTTATATAACGGTGTTAAAGTTGTTCATGTTTAAAGAGGTATACTACGTAGTAAAATAAAATGAGAGGTGATATCTATATACATATAAGTATATGCAACGTTAAACGCTAACAATTTTAACAGCGTTATACAGATTAATTATATTTGTTAATTTCGGAGTTTTTTGGTACTATAACTTTATATTTATTAACTTGGATTTTATTATGACTGATACCTACAAAATAAAACTAGATAGAGATTCATCTAATGCGATAATTAAAAATTACGGTTCTATCGAGAACGGTATTGAACATCTAATTAAATTAGCTAAACAGCAAAAAGGATTAAGAGAAGTCGTAAAACTATTTGAATCAAAACGCTTGGAAAGAACTAAAAACGACTTGGACAAAATCTTACTCGGTGACTTGTATTTAGATTTTCAAGATTTTTGCAATGAAGAAAATATAAAAACCGATTACACTAAAATATCGTTTAAAACAACTATGGAAGATTTGGGTTTTATATACGGTATTGGTAATTGTAATATGCGATGTTTTAAAGCTGTTAAGTTTAAAACAGAAGAACAAGATATTGACGACTTCCTGGAGCAAGAATAATGTACGAATGCAGACATGCAATGATAGATTTGGAAACAATGGGGTTAAACGAAGATGCAGCAATCATTTCCATCGGTGTAGTTATGTTTTGCCCCGTCCAGGGAGTGATATCCCCTAACACTTTTTACCGTGAATTGGACTGGGAAGACCAGAACCGAACCATTGATAAATCTACCGTCGAGTGGTGGAAAGGTCAAAACCCCAAAGCAAAAGCAGCGCTAAACGGCCTTGACAGTCTGTCAGACGTCCTAAAAGAGCTCCAGTTATACTTACCTACTGACTGTAAGCCATGGGGTAACGGAGCGACTTTCGACATTAGTAAAATGGAACACGCTTATCGCCAACATAATCTGGAGATCCCATGGAAATTCTGGAATATTCGCGATTGCCGTACTGTTAAAGATATGTACGAGTCTGCTCGTGGTGGTTTAGATAGGAAAACTGGTGGGACACTTCATAACGCTCTAGATGATGCTAAATACCAAGCATGGTATATCTGTAAGATGTGGGGTCAGCTAATAGGTAATCGCAATGGCGGTAAAGCTCCACCTGACCCGTTTAAATTTAAGAGGAAGTAAATGATGAGTGAGTTAAAAGAATTCAGTATTGAAATTGAAGAATCAGATACAGGTCGTAGAGTTATTCTCCCTAATATCAAAGCAACTGATTATGAAGCTGCGGAATCCTATGGGAATATCATTGCTGGGAGTATGCCTGTTAGCGAAATAGACAGACAACAAGGCTTTGGAATTAGTGAAACTACATGGTCTTGTTACCCAGAGGAAGTAAATGCAACCGATAACCATGATAATTAATATGGCGTTATCTGCTTATCTTTGTGACGGTAATAAGGATAAGCAGATAAAACGCTTAGCACGTAAATATATGAATTTGTACGCTAGGTACGATGACGGTTTACGTGCTATGTTAAACACCATACTAGAGCATGATAATCCTGCTCAGGTTGTTCTAGTTAGTTATTCACAATTAAAGGATAAGTTATGAAAACCCAAACAGTATTAATCGTTAGAGAAGTTAAATGTCGTTGTCCAGAATGTAATAAAATAACAGACGGATATTTAGATGACCCTCGTGGTGATATTTATGAGTGTGAGTGGTGTGGTGCTAAGTTTGAAATACATAAAGAAGCCGACCTGGAGTTTGAAGGATGAAAAAGTTTAAACTGTTATATGGTAGACCTCCTCAAACTTTTAATTGCCGTTGTTCAATAAAACCTTTACCGGATGGAAATAAACCTAGCGGTAAATCATTCCACCAGCTAATGAAGGAATTAAAATATGTCAAGCCCCGTTAACCTCTTAGAAGGTGATTTCCTTTGTTGCGGTACGCTATGCCCTAAACAGGAAGCTCAGGATCACATAGACCGGATGCAACGTGCTATAGATACCGCGCATGAATTATTGGAGTATGGTGGTTTACCTGAGGACGTTATCGTAGGGTTAAGATTGGAACTTAAAAAACTTTCTTCAAAATAATTTAAGAAAAGTGTTGCAACTTCTCTTCATCATGCTATTATGAACTCAAGTTAAAGAGTTAAGCAAAACAGGAAAACAGCCATGAAATTAGAAGTAGTTAGCCATCAAGTTTCTCTAGTAGGTAAAAATAAAGAACTAGCTAAAATCGAATCAACCCTTGCAGCGTTCGCACAATACCTAACAGGTGAAAAACTTTCAAGCGGTGATGTATTTGATAACGGTGACGAAGAGTGTGATCTAGTAGACTTAGGTTTTGCGTATTCTCAAGATGAGTTTACAATCGCCCATATCAAAAAAGAATGGAAAGAATTTAAAAAGAGCTTGTAATCAGGCTCTTTCTTTGTAATAATGAATTCACTGGTTAAGCAATACCGCTTAACCAGAAACAGAAAACAGGAATAAAATTATGAAAGTTGTAACTTACCCTCAAATTCGAAAATACCTAGCATTACTCATACCTAACTCTGAAATAAAACCTGTTAAAGAACTTAACCCTAAATGGGAAGGTGTTTACATTAAAAGCGAAGATGTTGAGTACGTCCTATACGTTAACACCGCTAACACTCAACAACTTATGACTAATGAATCAGTATTTATTATAGATATCTATGAAAACGGATTGGATACTAAACCTACAGATTTTCAAGTTTTCCCTCATCTAGGTCGCGCTTTATGTTATCTAAGTTCTAAATAAAACCACATCCTACCTTTTAAGATAACCCTGCTTCGGCGGGGTTTTTTATTGCCTGAAATTTACATCACCTCTTATTTAATTTATATTGAATTTCGAAGCCGGAAGAATTTATAAATTAACCATGACTGTAAAACATATATCTATAGAAGATTTAAGAGATCTTATAAATCAGGGTAAATCTAAAGACCCCTTGGTATTCCTGGAATCCGTAATGAACGGACGGGATCCAAGAGGGCTTTCTGGTATTTACGAATTGATATTGGATATAAATGATTTTTGTGGTGGAGAACCCACACAAGCCGATTGGAATGAGGTTGTAGAATACGCCTTTAATCATGCGAAATATAAAGAGGTCACGCTCAATGAGTCTGTAAACGCTTCTAAGACATTAGCTGAGTATCTCTATGCCAAACGTAAACAAATAGATATAAACGGTTCTGAGGGAGGTTCAGGTAACGTAGCCGATAACCCATTAACTGAAGAAGAAATAGAATTGTTTAAAGAAAGGTTTAATGATGAGTTCTGAAGAATTAGAATTAACCGAACAATGGTCATTTAACGAAAAGCGAATGCTCCGCTATATGTTATTAAATGACGGTCTTCAGTTTATGCGTTATTTCTTCAAATTGCGTGAAGGTAATAAGATGATTCTTAATTGGCATCATTACGTAATTGAATATGTATTACAGGCTGTTTACGATGGTAAAATCTCAAGACTAATAGTTAATATTGCTCCGGGATATACAAAGACGGAACAAGTTGTTCTGAATTTTATTTCCCGTGGTCTAGCTATAAATCCTCGTTCCAAATTTATACATACTTCTTATTCTGGAGACCTAGCTCAGGAAAATAGTTCCAAGATTAAAGAAATGGTGGAAAGCCAAGAATTCCAGGACTTATTCCCTATGCGTACTAGAGCAGATAAAAAAGGGAAAAAGCGATGGTTTACAGAAGTAGGTGGTGGGATGATGGCTACTAGTTCCGGAGGTCAGATAACTGGATTTAGAGCAGGACGTATGGAAGACGGATTTACTGGTGCATTCGTAAATGATGACCCTGTTAAACCAGATGACGCTTATTCTCAGGTCAAACGTAGTGCGATTAATAACCGTTTCAACAATACAATGCGCTCACGCTTGGCAGTTGAAGAAATCCCTATGATTAATATTATGCAGCGTATTCACGAGGATGATTTAACAGGGTATCTTTTAAGAGGTGGGTCTGGAGATAAATGGCATCATTTAGTAATCCCCACATACTTATCTGAGGAAGTGCTCACGGAAAAATATCCGGAGGACTATACACACGGTATTCCTATCGATATGAACGGTATTCTGAAAGCCTTACACGGAGGTCCGGAATATGATTTTTAGTCAAAACCAAATAGCTGAGCTATGTCCAGAAAAGATTATTCCGGATACAATGCTCTGGTCTTTTAAGCATGACTATGAAAAATTCAAGGTTATTGAAGTAGGTGATCCCTATACGTGTAGCGCTCAGTACCAACAAAAACCCTCTCCTCCTGGAGGCGGTATGTTTAAGGACAAATACTGGAAAGAGTACGAGATACTTCCTAATGATATAGATTTAATTAGGATTTATGCGGATACTGCTCAGAAAACTGCTGAACGTAACGACTACTCTGTTTTTGAATGTTGGGGACGTAGTCCTACTAAAGGGATATTTCTTATTGATTTGGTACGTGATAAATGGGAAGCCCCTCAACTAGAGTCAGCGTTAGTGGACTTTTGGCGTAAACATAAACCGACTCAATTTAAACCCTTTGGTGCGAGTTGTGTAAAGGTAGAGGATAAAAGCTCCGGTAGCTCGCTCATACAGTCTATAAAGCACGACTATATGATACCTATTGAGGGTATTCAAAGAAATACTGACAAGGTGTTCAGGGCGATGGGTGCGGTCAAATACTTTGCCAGTGGATATGTTCATATTCCAAAAGAAGCACCATGGAAACATGACTTTAAAGAAGAGTTCCGTAAGTTTAGCCCTTTAATGACACATAAACATGACGACCAGATAGACCCCTGTTTAGATGCCGTTGAAGACTTATTAGTATTTGATACAATGCAGATTACAGAATCTGCGATGAGATAAATTAAAATATCCAGAAAAAGGTAGTTTAGTTAATTTATAAGTTAATACTGTTAATTAATATTAAGGTATACCACGTACATAAAATAAAAAATTTAAAAATTATTTTTATATGATGGTATACACGGTTTTTTATTAACACTTTTAAAGGGGCGTAAAATGTCTGAAAATTTTAAAAAAGCTGAAATTCAAGAGGAAGAAATCCGAGACGGTCTTGAAAATTTAGTTGCACAACTTGGTACGGAACAAGATAAAAGAACTCATTCTAGATTTGTTAATAGTCGTAATATTTCTATTAAAGGAAATCAAGACGAACTAAATGCAATGTATAGAACGGATTGGCTTTCTGGAAAAGTAGTAGATATTATCCCAGATGATATGACTAGGGAATGGCGTACTTTTACTTCTGATTTAGACCCCGATCTAATTAAACGGCTGGTAGATGAAGAGGATAGATTACAACTTTCGGCTACTTTCAATCAGGCTCATAAATGGGCTAGATTATATGGGACAGCTTTTATAGTTTTATCCGTTGACGATGGTCAAGAACCTAATAAACCATTGAATTTAAATAAAATTAAAAAGGGTGGATTAAGGCATATTAAAGCTATAGATATGCATCGTCTATCGCATAGCGATGTAACCCCTATAACTGACCCTTTGGACCCTAATTTTGGCTACCCTGAATATTATCGATTTGCTGAAACCTCGGTTAAGATACACCATAGTCGCTTACTTAGATTTGATGGTGTTGAATTGCCTTATGATGAATTTCGTAGAAATAACTACTTTTCTGATTCTGTCCTTGCTCGTCTTTATGATGCGTTAACTAACTTTGTTACCGTATGTAACGGTTCAGCGAGCATGGTTTATGAGACTAACGTTGATGTTGTAAAAGTAAAAGGGCTTATGCAATATCTTTCCTCAGCGGAAGGTGAAAACCTATTACGTAAACGTTTTACAATGGCTGGTATGCTTAAGAGCTTTAATAATATGATGCTCTTAGACCAAGAGGAAGACTTTACAACTAAGAATAATACATTCTCAGGACTTGACTCGTTATTAGATAAGTTTGCATTATTCCTTTCAGGTGCGTGTGATATACCTGCAACCCGTTTACTTGGTAGTTCGGCCAGCGGTTTAAACGCTACGGGTGAAGGTGACCTCAAAAATTATTATGATACTGTACGTTCGTTACAGAAACGTGAATATAAACCACGTCTTGATTACTTTGACCAAATCATGGCTAAATCACTTGGTATCAATTCGGACAATTTAGATTACGACTTTACTTCTTTATTCCAAATGACACCTAAAGAAAAAGCTGATCTAGATTTGGCTAATGCTCAGCGTGACCAAATTTATTTAATTAATAATGTAGTTCCTGAATCTACCATTGCTAAGGAATTAAAAGAAAACAAGGTATACAAAAACATAGATGATGAATTTATTGAAGAATTAGAGGAATTCGAAGATGACGACGTTGATGCCTTTGCCGACCGAACTGAAGCTGAAGAACAGCAAGGAAATGAAGAAGAGGAAACAGAAAACAGCTCAACCAGTGAAGAATCCGAAGAGTCCTGAGGTTCGTTATCGTAAACAGTTGCAGGAATTAGCGCGTAGTCTTAAAGAGGAAGTTGAGACTACGATATACCCTATATTAAAAAGCTACGAGCATGAGTACGTTCAGGACGCCTATGCGACGACTTTACAGCAAGCTTTTAATAGGCTTAGGGCTAGTTACAATAATATAGGTTTGCAAGCTCAGAGGGTTTCTGAGGCGTTTGTAGGTAATATTGATAATACTCAGCGGCAACGTTTTTATAAAGCTATGGAAAATGCAACGGGCGTAAACTTAAATTCTATCATACAGAATGAAGGCTTGGAAGACTCTTTGATAGGCGCAGTAAACGAGAATGTAAATCTGATTAAATCTATTCCGGATGAATATTTTAAAAAGATAGAAACCGTTGTTTGGCAGAATACAACTCGTGGTCTTAAATCAAGTTCCTTAATTAAAGAAATTCAGAAGATTAATAACACTACGTATAAAAGAGCTAAATTGATAGCTAGAGATCAAACCAGTAAATTAAATTCTAATCTTAATGAAAAGAGACAGAAAAATTTAGGTATTGAAGAATATATATGGCGTACATCTGAAGATGGTCGTGTACGTGATTCCCATAGACATAATAATGGAAAACGTTTTAGATGGGACTCACCGCCTAAAGAAACAGGTCATCCAGGACAAGATATTAATTGTCGTTGTGTGGCTCAACCTATTATTAATTTGTAAAGCCGTTTTAAATTAAACTTGGAATTTGTTTTTAATTAGATTTTAATTTAATATGAGTATAAATATTTAGGGTTTGAAAATGTACATTCAAGATAGACTGAATTTACCTACAGAAAGAACTTATACCGAGGAGGGCTTTTTAAGAGTTCCTGCTCGTATAAGTCGTACAGGAACTCAAACTTATTTAGCGGCTGAACTAGGTCTTAAAGACCGCGAACCTACCGATTTAATTGTGGCTTATAGACCACCTGAAGAAGTGTTTGACCCTGAATCATTAGCTTCTTTTGCTGCTAAACCTGTAACTAATAATCATCCTCCTGAACTCGTAAACACTTCTAATTCTAAGAAGTATTCAGTGGGTATGTCAGAACGTGAAATTTCCCAAGATGGCGATTATGTAACGGCTGTATTAAATATTACAGACCAAGAAACAATTGACCAAATTGAAAGCGGGAAAGTTGAACTGTCTAACGGATACTTAAATGTATTTGATTGGACTCCTGGAATTTCTCCTGAAGGCGAACATTACGATTGCATTCAGAGGAAAATACGTGGCAATCATATTGCCGTAGTCGATAAAGGCCGCGCTGGACCAGCTTGCAGAGTGGCTGATCATTCAATAAACCCAGAGGATGAAGTCATAATGGCTAAAATCACAATCGATGGGGTTGACTTCGAAGTATCTGAACAGGCTGCTCAAGCAGTTGGTAAACTGCAAGCTAAAGTTTCAGATGCTGAAGAACAACTCAAAGAAAAAGACGAGGAAATGGTAAAGAAAGACGAGGAAATGGAGGAAGAGAAAAAGAAATCTCAAGAATCCAAAGACTCGTTACAAGCTCAGCTCGACGACGCCAATTCTAAAATCTTAGACGCTGATTCTACGGACAAGTTGATTGCTGACCGTATGGAATTAATTTCTAAGGTACTCAGTATTTCACCTGAAACCAAATGGCAAGGTAAAGACGCGAAAACATTGATGGCTGAAGTGGTAGCTGATAAATGTTCTGGTGTTCAAATGGATTCAGTTAGCGCTGATTACATTCAAGCTCGTTTTGATATTCTGGTTGAAAATTGCGAAACCAATAGTCAATTCAGCTTGGATAATGCTTTCCGTAAACAGGTTGAAAAAGAATATACGGAAGACGCTGATAACGGTCTTTCTGAATCTCAAAAAGCTCGTGCGAAATACATTAGTGATTCTCGTAACGCTTGGAAAACTAAAGGAGATAAATAATGTCTGCTCAAACTTCTTACTCTCTGGGTATTCGCGCTGCTCTCGCAGGTATGATTTATGCGCTACATCCAGATACAATCAATTCTTACGCTTGCGAAACAGAAGCTGGTATCCCATTCGGCGTAGCGGTTGCTCGTGGGACAGATCCTGAAAAACAAGTCGTTCTTGCTGGTTCTGCTGATTTCCTAGGTATTTCTATCCGCTCACTTGAACGTGAAGGTGTTGCGAATACAGGTGCTATTAAGTACTCTCAAAACGAAACCGTAGGTGTAATGGAAGAAGGTTATATCTACGCGGTATGTCCTAGCGGTTGTTCACCTGAAGATCCTGTTAAATATACCGACGGAACTGGTGTTCTGGACTCGGGTGCGGCTGGTGTAGGTGAGACTTCTGTAGACGGTGCAGTATGGGTTTCTACCACTGTAGCAGGTGAAGTCGGTATCATTAATCTTTACGGTCGCGGCTCTACCGCTGGCGCATAACAGGAGCAAATATAATGCGAAACTTTAAATTACGAAACGGTGGAACTGTAACCTTTGACGGTGCGGTTGCTACTGTAACTGAACAGGGTAAATCCCTGACTCTTGACGGTGCTATTGCTACCGCCATGAACAACGGTATCATGGATGCCGATGGCGCTGTATTCTTCCAACGCCAATTGGAACATATTAAAGCCCGTAGTTACGACGTCAAATACGCGGAATTAAAAGCCCGTGAATTGTTCCCAGTATCTAACGAAGGTGGTCCGGGAATTAGCTCTATCACTTATCGTACTTACGATATGGTTGGTGCAGCTAAAATCATTAACGCCTACGCTGATGATTTACCTCGTGCTGACGTAGCAGGTAAAGAAACCACTATCCCAGTCCGTTCGGTTGGTACTAGCTACGGTTACAACCTTGACGAAATTCAAGCTTCTCAGCTTACTGGTGCAGCGTTAGATCAACGTCGTGCCAATGCTGCAATGCGTTCAGTTGAGCAGGTTGTTAATAATGTAGCGTTTTACGGTGATGAAACTAGCAATCTTCCTGGATTGTTCAGCAACCCGAATATCCCGACTGGTTCAGTTGTTGATGCTGGCAGCGGTACTGAGTGGGTTAATAAAACTCCTGATGAGATTCTGTTTGACATCAATGATGCTTTTGCAGATATCTTTGAAACTACTAACATGGTTGAACGTGGTAATACGTTGCTTCTTCCACCGGCGCAATGGTCGTATATCGCGAGCACTCCACGCTCCGCTAACAGCGACACTACTATTCTCCAATACTTGGTAATGAATAGCCCTTATCTGTCCTCAGAAGCGGATGTCATTCCTGTAAACGAATGTTCAGCGGCTAATAACCCTGAGCTAACCGAAGATGCAATGGTAGTATACGACCGTAGCCCAGATAAACTTCAACTGGAAATCCCAGTAGAACTGGAAATGATGCCTGTTCAGCAGAAGAATCTGGAATTCGTTGTTCCTGGACGTAATCGTTTAGCAGGTCTAAACATTTACTATCCTCTTTCTCTTAACATTCTAACAGGGATTTAATCATTATGGCCGGAGTAATGAATAATACTGCTCGTCAGTTTAACCTTAAAACAATTGGTGCGAATGGTAACCGAGTTCTGGTTCGACTCGCTCCTGGATTTAACAGCGTAAACGATGATCATTGGAAAAGCTTTGTTCCAGGTGGTTCAAAGAAAAATAATCCTTATGTTCAAAAGCTGAAAGATTCAGGTCAAATTGATTTTGGTGCTGCTCAGGACGATAAAGAAATGGAAGTAGATCCGGATACCAAATCCAAATCTAAATCCGAACCCCGTCCTAAAAAGACTGCTAAGTCTGAATAACTTAAAGGGGTCTTAACTGACCCCTCTTATTAATAAATCTTATAAAAGGTTTATTAATAAGAGTTAATAATAAAGTTGTATATCTTATGCCGAATCCCAATATACACGAGATTGAATCAGTGGATCAAATTACCGAAGCTAGATTATGGAAATCTTTAGATGCTATATCTTCTAGACTTTCCAATATTGAAGATAAGCTAAGTAACGTTATTCGCCTTGAAGAAAAAGTGAATAACCATGATGATACATTAGCTAGATTCGGAAATAGATTAGATATACACGAAAAGAAAATCCATTCTTCTGAATTATGGCAAGCCAATCGTAATGATCTATATAGAATAGAAACTATAGAAAGAACAATTAAAGAAGTTTATGATAAAGTAGATGTAGTTAAGCAAGAACAAGACGTCATTAAAGAATCTTCTAATGTTGATAAAGGTCAGAAAGATATATGGAAAGAAATATTAAAATGGATTTCTACTATATTCGGCGGAATAATTATATTTATGATGACTAACGGGGATAAATAAACTTTTTCTTCAGGCACATATCAGATCAGATGCCGATGCCTTAACGGTGAGCTTATTGGTGCGTGGTCTAACACAATTTCAATTACAGTTTAGGGGATAGATAATGGCTTTAAATATTTTTGGTAATGACCCAAGCACAAATTTTGAGTCAGAACAGATAACCGCGATTAGCGGGCAGACGCAGGCAGCAGTAAGTGACGGCGGATCGTGGAAACGCGTTGTATTAGGCGCGACAATTTAGGCAACTTAAGAGGAACTAAAAACATGGCGGATTTAACTTTAACTGGCTCTACGGCCTTCACTGCATCAACCGAGCCTGCTTTTGGTCAGGTTTTATCAAGTGGAGGCGCTAGTGCGGGAACTGGTGTAGTTTCAAGCGGAACTTTTGCAGTAGAGTGTAGGATTAATATCGCCTCTGCAACTGGGGAGACTGATGTTTTTGTTGGTCAGCCTGAGGCTTTTTGGCTGGGTATTGATGCATCCGGGAATCTTCTTGGTCGCTACGGCTCCGGCGGCTCAATTGTAGCATTCGATACTACGACAAATATAACTGGCGGAGTTAAGCATGTAGCACTATCTGTTGATGCCACAAACGGAGGCAAGCTGTATGTCGATGGCGTTGAGGTTGATTCAAGCGCTACTACGCCTGCCTCGGCTGGCTCATCATACGCTGGCGAATTTACCATAAGAGAAGGTTTTGGGGCTGGATTTAACTTCGGCGGCACTGTTGACGAGGTTGCGGTGTGGAGCATTGATAAATATCCAGCAGCTTTTACCGCTCCAACATCACCCTACTCCGGCACTGAGTTTGGACTTCAGAATCTATGGCACTTAGACGGCAGTGGCACTGACTCGGCAGGTGGTCCCGAAATTAATGTGTTGCCTAATGATTCGGCGTTAATATATAGCCCTTACAACTGGAAAGTTGAGGTGTCGCAAGCAAAGACTATCAATACAGGCGCTTACATAAGGACAATTATTGATGGCGCTTCGATGGTCCTAGCATTTGATACGACAGGATTAACAGGCGACTACCCTTGGATTGCTGTTAGGGTAGACGGACGCACGATTAGCAGATATCAAGTCAGCGATTTTGTTATCGTTAATCTTCCTTCAAATGATACAAGCAAGCATTATATAGAAATTTATTTTGATGCTATCAACAGAACATCAAACAGGTGGGAAGGTATTGAGGTTGCGTGCATTTTTAAAGGTATAGGTTTAGACGGCGGTAGCGCAGAAAAGCCAGCAGAAAGAAGCAATAAACTTCTTGTTTATGGTGACTCAATAACTGAAGGCGTTAAAACATTTGATGGTGCAGTAAGCGTATTAAGCAATAGCGCAATACAAAGTTGGGCTTTAAAAGTCGGCGAGCAACTAAATGCAGAGGTTGGTTTGGTTGGTTTTGGCTCGCAGGGATTTAATAGCTCAGGAATTGGCGGCGTACCAAATTTTGCAGGTGCTTACGATGAATTATGGAATGGCGAGCCTAGAGATTTTAGTGACCCGCCAAATCTTTGCTTGTGGCTTATGGGCACGAACGATGGCACTAATAATGTTACGGCAAACGGACTCGCGGCTATAAACGGGCAACTTTCCGCGATGGCTGGCACTAAGTTTGTTTTGCTTAGGCCTCTAATTGATAATAGCCAAGAGGTCAACCTTCAAACAATTGCATCAACGTGTGATGATCCTAGTCGAGTTAGATACCAAACAACAGATGGCTTTTGGGCACTTTCAGAATCGAGTGATAACCTACACCCTTACGGATGGGCTTGCCAAGCTAAGATTGCGCCTAATATTACAAATGTTGTTGAACAAGATATGGGGGATATATTCACTGGCACTCCGTCAACTGCAAACCTGTCTATAAGTGGCGTACCAGATGGCGCGTATAAGACTGTTCTTTTCGATGACTCAGATAATGAAGTCTTTAGGGGCGCGGTAACTTATGCGTCTGGCTCTGCATCGCTGGTAAACTTCCAAGCACTAGCAGGAACAGCGCTAGAAGGGTTTGTTATCGACAACGAATCCCCACACGTAAACGGGGCTGTAATCACGGGAGTTACAGTATGAGTGTGAATCAGTGGGGGACGGTTAATCAGTGGAGTGCGTCTATTGTTTTACCGATAGTAGATGCAGGGGTGAACCTAACAGGGACTATTGGTGATACAGTAACAATATCAGGAGCAACAGCGAGTGATTACGATTCGCTGCTATGGACGTGTGAAAGCGGTCAATCACCAACGTTTTCTGATGCCACTGTGCTTAATCCAGATGTTACGTTTAACGAGTCGGGATTGCATGTGTTACGATTAACAGCAACCAATGCAGACGGTAGCGCATTCGATGAATTAAGCGCAACTGTACAGGCAGTTGACACCACTAAACCTGTAATCACATTACTTGGTAGTGCATCAGTTACCATTACAGAGGGAGATACTTACACAGACGCAGGTGCAACAGCGTTAGACGATACGGATGGTGATATAACAGCCAACATTGTCACGGTCAACCCAGTCGATGTGAATACACCAGCAACCTATATAGTAACTTATAATGTTTCAGACGCGGCAGGCAATGCGGCAGACGAGGTGGCGAGAACGGTAGTTGTAGAAGCAGAAGTGATACCAAACCAACCGCCAACCGCAAACGCCGGTCCCGACCAATCAGTTGCAGCAGGTGTACTTGTTCAGGTTAGCGCTTCTGGTAGCTCTGATGGCGATGGCACGATTGTAGGTTACAAGTGGCGTGAAACTACTAACAGCGGCATTACGCTATCAAGCACCACCGCTGAAAACATTAGCTTTACTTCACCAGTGTCAGACACAGCGCAAACAGTAACATTAGAACTTATTGTTACTGATGATGATGGCGTAGATTCGGCACCAGTCTACGTAGATTTCAATATTGCTGCAGAAGTAGTTATACCTACATTTAGTTCTAATGTAATAATAAATAACAGATATGTACCAGATGGGGATCATTATGTATCTATTATTATAGAAGGAAAATGTATATACGATAATACTGTTAATTTCAATAAAGGAATTGCATTAATAGAAGTTGTCGATTATGATAAAAATACACCTTGGAAGGGTTTGGTAATTTCTGATCAAGTACCAAATTCGGATTCTTTAGGCGATTGGATATTCGGAGTAACTATATAATGTCATGGCAACGTAGCGGTTCATATACCTCATCTTCTGAATCAAATATAAATTTAAAAATTGAAAGATTTAGAAGTAGATTTCCAGAGTTTTCAGATGAAGTTGAATACCCTGATATCCATATAACTGTTCTTTTTGAAGATTCTCAGCTTCTATATTTAGGAGTTGATAAAAATCGATGGAAAGGTAAATACGATATCGCTCAATCTTATTTAGTAGCTCATTTATTAACTGTTTCAGATATTTCTCAAGCAGGTGATACCAATGCTAGAGCAGGAGTTATTAATTCTAAATCCGCTGGTGGTGTGTCTGTATCTAGAGCGGTAACTAGTAAAGACCGTTCTGATTCGGACGATTTCTTTATGACCACCAGCTACGGACAACAATATTTAATTATCCGGAATTCTACTTTTGTCGGTGTTATGGTAGCTAACCGATTATGAGTAAAATGACCGCCAAGATTAAAAAATCACCTAACAAAGCTATTAAAAAATTAGAAGAAATAGCTAAGCAGATGAAAGGGGATAATTTAGTTAAAGTGGGTTTACCTAAAGGAAGTAATAATTATCCCGACGGTACTTCGGTCATTATGGTCGGTAATGTACATGAATTCGGAAGCCCGAGTAGAGGTGTTCCGGAACGTAGTTTTTTAAGATCTACCTTAAATGAAAAAAGCGGTAAATATAAAAACGATCTTAAAAAATTAGGTAAAAAGGTTTTACTAGGTGAAATGACTTCTGAACAATCTTTACAGATATTAGGTCTGATGGCTTCTAGCGATGTTAAAGATAAAATAACAGATATAAAAGAACCAGCTTTAACAAGCCGAGAAGGAAATCCCTTGGTAGATACAGGTCACTTAAGACAATCTATAACATACGAGGTTGGTAATGCCGATTAAAGTAACAGAAGCAATAGACGCTGACACCGCGACGGTAGTTACCTTAGAAGATAAAGGTATCCCAACTCGTGTAGATGGTCGCCCTGTATACCCACCAGCGACAATTCGTAAAGCATTAGCAAGCGTTCAACAACCTACCCCTGAACAATTGCAATTTTTAGAAGGTGGTGAACGTACCTCTAACACCTATAGCTTTTACCTAAATAAATCAGTACAAACTGCCGATGTAGATACCGGAACACCAGCTACCACTATTATCCGTAGAGGTCAAAGATTTAAAGTTATCCACGTTGGTGATTGGGATGATTACGGTTGGTTCTTTGCTATAGGAGCTAAAGAAAAATGAGTTCTTATGTAGAAGAAGCGGTTAATAAACTGGTACGAGGATTAATTAATTCTATAGTCGGTGTTCAAGAATATGCAATACCAGCGGAAGAAGATTTCCCTCGTCCGTCTGGTAATTACGCTAGTGTAAACACTAACTATATAAAACAATTAGGATGGGATGTTTCCGAATTAGAAGACAGAACTGAAGACCTTGATATTGACAACACTATTACAGGTCTTAGGGAAATAATGCTTTCTATTAACTTCTACCGAGAAGGTGCTAAAACAGACGCTCATAAATTCCATATAGGTTTGATTAGAAATTCAACGATAGAAACATTACAAGCGGCTAATTTAGAATTATCACGCAGAACAGAAGTTAGAAATATTTCAGAGAAGTTAGAAAACGGTTGGGAAAAACGTGCTCAACTGGATTTATTTTTAACAACATTAGTTACCGATAATGAGATTATAAGATCTATTGAAACTATATCTATTAACGGTGAATTTGAAACAGGGGTTACTTCGATCCCCATAGAAATAAAGGTGTAAAAATATGTCTATACCAAAAAGCTCAATCGTAGCTGTAAGTATTGCATTAGGAGCCACCTTCCCAGCTAGAGCGGGATTCGGAACTCTAAATGCAGTTACAGCGGAAACAGGTGTTATTGGATTTGCTGAACGTTCAAGGTCTTATTCAGATGCAGCTAGTGTCGCCGCTGACTGGCCTGGATCTTCCGAGGTCGTTAAGTTAGCAAACGCCTACTTTGGTCAACAACCTAAACCAACATCCTTTGTCGTAAGCGTCAGAGCGGATAATGCTGTCGCGGCTGAATTGCGAGGCGGTAGTGTGGTAGAAGATACTGACAGTATTGCCGAATTTGCGGCAATCTCTGACGGTAGTTTTATTATTTCTATTGACGGTGTTTCAGAAGAAATTACCGGTTTAGATTTTGGTACTATTACCACACTTGAAGACGTAGCTGATGAAATTCAAGCAGGTCTACAGCTTGTAGGTTCAGGAGGTTATAGCTCTGCGACAGCTACTTATGACGGTAGTCGATTTTTTATCACTAGCGGAACAACTGGTTCAACCGCCACAATATCATTTCTAACAACGGCTTCGACCGGAACAGATATTTCTTCTTTGTTACAAATGCGCCAAGGCGAATCAACTAAAGCTGACGGTATAGATCCTGAAACTATTACTGATGCGTTGAACGCAATCGAACAAAAGAATAACTCTTGGTACGGTCTTATCTTTACTAAAGAAATTCGTGAAGATGTTGAAATTAACGGTGAAGCCGCTGTAACAGCCGCAGCCTCTTGGATCCAAGCTAGAACTAAAGTTTTCTTTAACACAACTAATGACTTGGATGTTCTGGATAGTGTTACTACTAATGATATTGCTTCTGTTCTAGATACGGGTAATTTCAACCGGACTATGACTACATTTAGTTCTTACCCTGATCAGTATCCGTCAGCTTCTATTGCTGGTCGTGCGTTTACAGTTGATTTTAGTCAGCCGAATTCAACATTAACTCTTAAGTTTAAATCTCTTCCTGGAATCAGTGTAGAAGATATTTCTACCAATGATAAAACAGTATTGGATTCTAAACGAGCTAATGTGTTTTTCCAAGTTGCCGATACCGCTATTTATGGTGAATCTTATATGGCTGGTGATTATTTCTTTGATGAAATTCACGGTGTTGACTGGCTTACTGATGCAATCCAAACAGAAGTTTACGGTTATTTGGTTTCTCGTACGACCAAAGTACCTTATACTGATAAAGGAACAGCAGCACTACAGCAGCAAGTTACGAAAGTCCTGGATACAGCGGTACTGAACGGACTTATCGCTCCTGGAGAAACAGTTGATGGAACTTTCCTTGGAGCAGGGTACGAAGTTACGACTATCCCTGTAGCGGATGTTAGCGCGAGCGAGAAACAGAATAGACAGTACAACGGTTTGAGTTTTGTTGCTCTGGGTGCAGGTGCTATCCATGGTGTTCAAATCCAAGGTACTTTTGAACGATAAGGGGTAAATCATGCAAAATTATTCATTTTTAAACACTGTCTTATTGATTAACGGTGTTGAAATTACAGGGTATGACGAAGGTGACGACGTTATACAATTAGCTCGCTTGGGTGATTCAGCTAGTCATATTATAGGCGCTGACGGTCTTATGACTGTTAACCTTAGTGCTGACCGTTCTGGTGAGATTATTTTCCGAGTACAACAGACTTCAGATTCTAATTCTTATCTGTCAGGTTTAATCACTGCTCAGGAAAATGGTGTATTCGTTCCTATCTTTGCACAATTTAAAGACACGAGAAATAACGATTTAGGTTCGGGGACACAAGGTTATATCCCTAGACCTGCCGATATTACTCGCGGCACTGGGATGAACTCGCAAGAGTGGCGAATTGTAGTAGAACGTCTAGATATGTTGCATCTAGGCGGTTAAGTATTAGAGGGGAATTTGCAACGCAAAATAGTTTCTCCGGCTTACTATTTTGGAATTCCCCTCTACCTAAGTCCGGAATAAGTTGGAGAAATAAAATGTCTTGTAAAACAGAAGAAAAAATCATTAACGAAGTACAATATGTTTGTACTCAATTCCCTGCTATTCAGGGTATGAAATTCAAAATGGAACTAATTGCAATGCTTGGTAATAGCTTACCTGATATTGTTGCGATGGCTTCCAATAAAAATAAAAGTAAAGAAGAACAAATTTCAAGTTTTTCTCACGCTGCTCAAAAATTATTTGAATCAGCTCCTCCTGAAAAAGTAGTAGATTTAATTGTTAGAATGTTAACAACTGGTCATACTAAAAGGGACGGTGAGCGTATAACTGAATCTGTTTTCAATAATGTATATGCAGGTGATAATCTATCAGAAGCATACAAAGCTTTCGGATTTATTATTCAGGTAAATTATAAGGGTTTTTTCAAAGGGCAGGGTCTAGGAAGCGAACTGTCCAAAGAGGGGAACCAGTAGACCTTTCCGATTTTAAAAACGTGGATCCATGGTTACATAGACCTGTAATTGCGGATCCCCCTCTATGCACTCTCAAAGAGTTACAAGACGGAACTTATTCTATAGAGGATGTATTAATACTTAACGAGATACTAGATGTAAAGAATCATCTAAAACCCAAGGAGAAAAGAAATGCTAGATGAATTACTCGTGGGGTTAGGGTTTGAATTTGACCCTGAAGATATAGAGAAATTTAATAGCGAACTTGACAAGGGTATTAACCTCGTTTCTAAACTTGGAACCGCTGTAGTGGCAGGGACAGCCGCTTTAGTCGGTTTTTCTACCGTTGTAACAGCCGCTACAGACCGTCAAGGCAAATTATCTGAAGAAACCGATATAGCTGTCGGTATGATTGACGCTTTATCATTTTCCCTTTCTCGTGTAGGTGGTGATTCCAATTCTTTAGAAGGAGATATTCGCTCTTTATCTATAGCGGTATCTGAAGCTTCTAGAGGTGTTGGTTCAGCTGTAGAAGCATTTGGAATATTAGGTATATCCGCTACTGATGCTCAAGGGAATCTTAAACCTACTGTAGACGTCCTGATGGAAGTTGCAGATGCTATCCAGAATCTACCTCGTAGCCAACAATATGAACTAGCTAATAAAGTCGGTTTAGGTAATTCTATAAGATTATTACAGCAAGGTTCTGACGGTATACGCGAGTTAATTTCAGAAGCCGAAGCATTAGGTGTAGCAACAGAAGAAGATGCTGCGATATCCGCTGATTTCCAAGACGGACTTACCAATTTAGCTCAAATTTCAAAACAATTTTCAAGAACACTTTCCCGCGAATTAACTCCTATTTTGGAATCAGTTACTAATACGATTGAAGATTGGTGGAAACAAAATAGACAATTAATAGAACAACGTTTACCTACGTATATCGGTTATATTACTACAGCATTAAAGCTCCTCACGATCGCGACAGCGGGTTTTATAGCTTTAAAGTTTGTAGGGGTATTGTTAAGTATGGTTAAAGCCTTCAAAGCCGTTCAGCTTTCCGCTCTATTAGCTAATGCGGCTATAGCTGCTTTACCCGCTTTAATCGCAACCATAGTCGCGGGGATAGGTCTGCTTGCTGAAGACGCTAATGTGTTTTTCGAAGGTGGTGAAAGCTTCATTGGAAATATGATTAAGAAATATCCTCAATGGGCTGAC
>Ga0209578_10000510_pt1 | contig 47448 bp, 81 predicted proteins | sample tdAd472_FD_187127 | JGI IMG/M metagenome (GOLD analysis project Ga0209578, IMG submission 187127) | Marine sediment microbial communities from the Atlantic coast under amendment with organic carbon and nitrate - tdAd47.2 (SPAdes)... | ecosystem: Environmental > Aquatic > Marine > Coastal >...
ATGCTGAAAGTTGGTTAGCGCCGCAACCAATACACATAAACGAAATGGTTGTTTCTCATTGGATAGCAATTGAGAAAATGATTGAAAAGAAACAAAAAGCACAGCAAAAAGATGGCAAACGATAATATTTTAAACGCTAAAAAGGTTGTTGATGATTTAACAAGTGCTTGGGATAAGCATATAGCAACATTAACTAAATCTACAGAAACTTTATCTAAATTAAATAAGGAATATGGTAAAGTACCAAGCGAATATATTAAAAGCGTAAAAGCATTAGAAGCTGCCGAAAGAGAGCGTGTTAAAACCCAAAGAGAGGTAATAAAAAACGACAAAGAGTTAGAGAAACTTGAAAGAGAACGCTTAAAAACCACACAAGCTAATACAAGAGCGCAAAAAGAAAATGATAACTCTATAAAATCTAAGATACCAACACTTAGGCAATTAGCTAATTTGAATAAAAAAAATGCTGAAAGCACTTTTCAAATAAAAAACGCTTATGATAGATTAAGACAAAGCCTTTTAAACGCTGAAAAAAAATATAAAGATTTAGCAGCTTCACAAGGATTATCTAATAAAGAAACCGTAAGAGCGCAAAAAGAAGTAAATAAACTACGAAAAAGAGTTGACTCAATAAATCAGCCTATAGGTAGATTTAACGACCAAGTTGGAAATTATGCAAAAGGATTAAAAGGTTTAGGTGCTTCTTTTAGAAGTTTAATTGGTGCTTTTGGATTAACAAGCGGTGTTTACTTATTTGCTAACGCTATACGAAACACATTCAACAGACTTAGAGAATTTGATAAAGCTATGCAAAATATAGCGGGTATTATGAGGGTTTCAAGGTCTGAGATTAAGGACTTAGAAAAAGAGATAAGATTTGTAGCTTCAACAAGTATAAAAACCTCTAGGGAAGTAGCTGAATTAGCGGAAAACTTAGTGACATTAGGTAAAACAAAAAAAGAAATAAAGTTTCTATTAAAACCAGTTAACGATTTAGCTATAGGTTTGGAAACATCTAGCGCAGAAGCTGCTGAATTTTTAATACAAACCTTAAATGCGTTCGGTGCTTCATCTGATGAAGCGGGTAGGTATGCAGATATAATAGCAGGAATAAGAACTTCAACGAGTCTTGATTTTCAGAAAATGAGAGATTCATTCCAATACATATTGCCTGTATCTAGGTTATTAAATAAAGACTTAGAGTACACAGGTGCTTTACTTGGTGTTGTGGCTGATTCAGGTATAAAAGCAGAGCAAGCTGGTAGATTATTAGCATCTGCACAAATGAGATTATCTCAGTCTGGTAAAACACTTCAAGACGGTTTAGACGATATAAATAATTTAATAAAAAACGGTGCTTCTGAGACTGAGGTGTTAGCGGAAGCAACAAGAGTATTTGGTGTTAATGCTGCAAAAGTCGGCGCTACCTTGGCGGTTGCTTCTCAGAAAGTTGCTCAATACGAAGAAAGAATAAGAAGTTCTAATGGTGCATTGAAAGACTTAACAGAAACACAATTAGAAAGTTTAGATGCTAAACTAAAAATATTAGATTCTACTTGGGAGAACTTTATACTAGGCATAGAAAGTGGTGACGGTGTTATTAGTAATTTCATAAAAGGAAGTTTAACAACTTTAACTAATATGATTAACGCATTAAATGTAGCTACAAGAGGGATTTCAGAAACACAAAGAGACGCATCTTTTACAGATATGTTTGATAAGCTAAAGAAAAGTAGTGTTACAGTTGAGGAAGCTGAAAAACAACTTCTTAATTATAGAAAAGCCATAAAGGCAACCGAAAAAGATGTAAAAGAAGTTGAAGAAAGTTTATTCTCAACGCATTGGGATAGAGCTGAGGCTAAAAGAAATTTAGGGTTTCTTAGAGGTCAAGCTGATGCATATAGAGAATATATAAAAGTATTGAAAGAATCTAAAAAAGAAGAAGACGAAGACAATGAGATTATAGAAGAACAAACAGATAATAGAAGAACATTAGCTGTTGTAATGAAAGAGTTATCAGACGAAAGAAAAAGATTAAAGGATTCAACTAAAGAAGAAGCACCAGAAATATTAAAAAATATAAGAGCTTTAGAGGCGGAAGCTAAGGCGTGGCAAAACGTAACGGCTAAAACTAAAAAGCAAAGAAGAGAGTTAAAGTGGCTTACAAATGTAAGTAAAGGATATACCGAAGAGTGGCGCAAGATGTTTGAGTTAGATTTCGATAAATTCAACGAAGATTTAAACGAGCAAGTAAAAGCAACTGAGCGTTGGGCTGCTGTAATGCGTAAACTACGTAAAGAAACAGAAACCTTTTTATCTGGCTTTACAGATGATTTTGTTAAAAACAGTCCTTTAAGTGGGTTAATGGTATTTGCCGACGGTACTTTTGAAACTTTAATGAAAGGTGCAGACACAAGCTCTGAGCGTTTCGCGGTAGCATTTAACACAATAGCAGAAAGCGCACAACAAGCGTTTAGTTTTATTGATAGTTTATCACAAGCTAATTTTGAAGCGCAATATAGTAGATTAGAGCAACAAAAAAACATTGCTATACAGTTTGCAGGTGATAGCACAACGGCACAAGCGGAAATTGAAAGGCAATACGAAGAAAGACGTAAACAAATACAAATAAAACAAGCTAAAGCACAAAAAGACCAAGCGATATTTAATATCGGTGTAGATACGGCACAGGCTATAATTGCAACGTTAGCACAAACACCACCACCTGCGGGATTACCTTTAGCAGCGTTAGTTGGTTCAATAGGATTAGCGCAATTAGTAGCTGTGCAATCTCAACAGATACCACAATTCTGGCAAGGTGGTGAAGTAGGTGGAATGCAGGATATAATTGTTAACGACGACCCATTTGGTTTAAAAGGCTCTAATTACAAAGAAGTAATAGAAGAGCCAAACGGCAAACTTAATTTTCCACAAGGTAAAAATGTAAAAATGCGAGTTCCTAAAGGTAGTTATGTGCATCCAACTTACGACGCTTTCATTAACAGTTTAGACAACGAGTTAATTAACAACAACATAATGCCAATAGGACAGTCTAATATAATGCCTATGATTATAAATGATGGATTAACCAAAGCGGACGTTATGGAAGTAATGAGCGCACATGGTAAAGGTGTAGTTAGAGCGATTAACAACAAAGAGTCGTTTAAGTTTAACATAGACGAAAGAGGGATTAATAAGTACGTTGTAAAGAACGGACAAACTCGTAAAATAATGAACGCTAGATATAGCGGAAAAGGAATAGGTGTATAATGGAAGACTTTTTAGACTTTAAATTTTATCTAAACTTCAAGAACGAAGATAGTTTTGGACGTATAGAAATTACTGAATCGGTAGGTTGGGATGGTTCTAGTTTTGTTATAGAGCAAGAAAGCAAACGATACGGGCGTGATGCATATAAGATAAATGAAGAAATAAATTTAAAGTTCTATAAAGGTAATTTCGAGCCTTCAGAAATGCAAGTTATACCAAACGGAACTGTTATATTTCATCTAACACAGGGATATGATTGGTTAAGAGAAACTATCGATAAATGGGGTTTTGAAGCTAATATTGATTTTGAAGTAGAGTTGAATGGAATTTTGTTTATTCCTGCTAATTTAGATATACAAACAAGTGAAAGCGATGATTTAACATATTTAAGCTGTAAAGCCTTACAACAACAATCTAAGCAACTAATAAAAAGACGTGAAGGTATTGAAACCGATATATTCAGCGATGAAGATTTGGACGGAAACCCAGTAGCACCTGTAACGACTGAAAACATATTGGTTAAAGCAAAGCCAGTGGTTCAAAATAGTAAGTGGAATACACCTAAATCAATAGACCAAGATTTAACAATAAACCCATTACCAGACTTCTTCTATGCATTTAATTTTATAAATGGTGTTGAAAAAAGCAATATACAAAATACATTATCATACATACAAGGTGTAAAGAATATTTACAACGATTCAGATTACCCACAAATAGATGATTTTGTTTATATAGATGCGTTAAATAATTTAACAGACGGAAGTTTCACAATATCTAATGTAGATATAACAATAAGTTCGATAGGTTTTAGCTCTAATTTAAACAACTCTAGTTTTAAATTCTATTATTACATAGGTAGTTCTTTTTCTTATGATGATAAAGTGTTAATATATTCAGAGTCTTTTAACTCATCGCAAACAACATTTAATTACAGTCCTTCTGATATAGTTATAAATGATGACATACCTTCGGGTAACAAGTTATATTTATGGTTTGAGTTTAAGCCTAATTCGGCAATATACACACAATATAACTTAATATTTAACAACCTATCTGAAATAAATGCGACTTATACATCCACAGCAATAGACACAGTTGTAAAAGGTGTACGTTATATCGATGTTATAAAGGCTAATTTAGAACGTGTTAACGGTTATGAAGTGTTTGCACCTCGTTACGATGTAGGTGGCGAGTATTACGACCAATTTGCATTTACAGGTAATCTAATAAAACAGCGTGATGATGTAGCTTTTTCTGTTAAGTTTAAAGACTTAATGGAAGATTTAAGCGAACTTAACGCCGATTATCAAATTACGGATAAATTGTATATCGGTCAATATGTAGATTATTACCCTAATAAAGAAATAGGTGTATTTTTAACCTATCCAGATGATAGCTTTAAATTTACGTTTAATCAACGTTATGCTATTAATGAGTTTACTTTTAAATATCAAACTTATGAGCAGGACGATAGCGAGGAAAACACAACCGACGCAATACACACAGACACGCAATGGTTAACTTCTAATTTACAAGTTGAGAATACAAAAGAAGTTAATATTAAGTATATTCGTGACGCTTTTAAACTAGAGAAAACACGCAAAGACGCTTCAAAAGATACTACATCTACAACGGACGATGATAAGATGTTCTTACTTGACGTTGTACCATTAGCACCAAGCGCAAGAGGCGGTTTTAGTGCTTTAATGACACATAACGTTAACGACGACGGACAAGTACAATTATTAAAAGACGCTAATTTACCAAGTTGGGCGGTTTTAGGTTTTGGTGTTGATGGTAGTTTCTTTATTAACTCAGATGATAACAACGGCGAGTACACAGTCGCAGAGATTGAAAATACTATTATAACACTAAACCCAGTTGATCCAATTTCTCAAACGTTTACAGGCGAAAGTTACACCGAAGTAGAATATCCATTTACCAATGTAGCATGGGTTAATAGAACAAATGAATGGTTAGTATTTAGCGAGAACCTACTTAATGCAGATAATTACGCTAATTTAAAATACAGTATAAAACGTAACTTAGAAACTTGGAAGCCTTATATTGACACGGCTTTAATGTATAAGCCTAACGGAACGTTTAAGAATACTTATTTTAAGGATAATGGCGACGCAATTACACGATTTGCATGGGAAGCTGAAAACGTACAAGAAAACGCAACCATAACCAAAGACGAGTTAACTGGTAAGGTTATAACGGCAAGACTTTATGAAACTAGATTAGTAGCACCTTATGAAGATATGGTTAATGTTATTAATGCAATCGATACTATTAACGCTGATAATACGATAGGTGGTTTTTTAAGGTGTATCGACAATAACGGTAAAGTAATAAAATTATATCCTCAGAAATTAGACTATGTACCAAGCACTAACGAATTAACGTTAACAGGTGAGGAAAGATTTGAGGGTAGTGGTGTAGATATAGTTGTAAGCGGTGACACGGTAACTATTAATGAAGTAGGTTATGATGTTAGCGTGTTAAGCAGTCCTTTTTACGAGTACGACGGTGACTACTTTAAAATCTATGATATAAATAAACTACCAATAATTAATCCTACTAAATACGATGAAATAACCGTAAACGGATTAACTTTTGATAGTTCGGAAGATTTATTGGATTATTTGGTTAATCTTTAATTATTAAAAAAACCTATCTATTTGTTTTTGCTAACATAAGCACCTACACCAAAACCTACTAAAAAACCTGCAACCCATATTAATATATCCATAATAATCAAATTATTTTTTATTTAAAATTTACAACTCAGTATATACGCCATACAAGTACAGGCGAATATACGGTAGTTAGCAAACATTTAAAGCGTCACACATCGATTGTGCTTGTTTTCTAACTCTGTCTAAATCCACATTATCCATTGTGTACATATGACATACTACATATTTTTCATTCTCATTTACAATGGTTATTTGCGTGTAATCGAATAAGTCTATGTCTACAACTTTAAACGATTTGCTAACAACGTGTATATCACATTGCTTTTTTGTGCTTAATTCTTTGTTATTTTCCATTTTTTATTTGTTTAATTATTAAAATTTTCTGTTTATTTACTCGCAACGTGGCATACACAACAACGTTATATAAAATAAAAGTTCAAAGGGTTTGGTAGGCTCGTCAGCCCACCCTTACCTTTAAGTCATATCTCAGTCTGCAAACTTTGATTCACTATAAAAGACCTTAAATGAGCGCACTTGGTTATTGCAGATTCAGAGGTGTTTAAGGTACTGTTTGCTTTTAAACTTTTACTTTAAATAACAATGTATAAAAAAAATTACTACTATTAGCTTTTTTGCAAAGTAAAGTGTTTTTTTAATTCTTTTTTATAAACGTCTTTGCAATCCCAAGGGTTATCAATATTGTACATTTCTATTTTATTCCAAAATCCACCGCCTAAAACTATGTAAGTTATATCAGCGTAATTACTTTTCCATTTTTGCCCAATTAGTATTTCTTGTTCTATCATTTTTATTAATTTTATTTGTAAATATACGTAACTTTTTTTATACGTCAACGTTGGTTGCAATTAAAAACTATGATAGTATTCTTCATACATTTCTAAAACTTCATTTAACGTTATGTATTCATCGCCTATTTTATAAATTTGGTTATTTGGTTTTTGTATTTTTAAATGTTTCTTCCATTCATCATAAGGTAAAGGTTCTTTTGTAGTTTTTAACTGTTCCCTTTGGCAACCAACATCACCTATAAGTAATTGCTTTTTATGGTATTCTTTTGCGAATTCAGTTATTAATATTTTACCATATTTTAAAATATCTTCATTATCTAATTCGCTATTTTTTATTTTTAAAACTATTTTATCTAAGTCCATTTTTGTTAAGTTTAATTATTAATCCAAGCAACTACGCATAGCTGTAAACCGTTGTAAAATAAAACCCACTTATCAAAGGTTGAGGACTTATCAAAGTGGGTATTTATTAAGTTTTATAAGTAGCCTCAACTCTACATAAACAAATTTAGTTATATTAAATGTAATAATCAAATATTTTTTATTAAATTTGCTAAAAGTACAATGTTGTGAAACATCGTTAAATGATAGATTATTCTTTTCTTAAATTAAGTGACAGTATTGCAGACGCTCAAAAAATGGGCGACTCGCCTATTGTTACACACTATAATTTAAGCTCTATACAATTATTACCCGATAGAGCGTATTTACAAATAACTAATTTTAACGGTGGTATATCACTAGATAGTGACTGCGAGGTGTTTGTAGTTGATTGCAATGACAATGTTTTAGCAGACATTACCGATAATGTGTTTATAGAAGAGTTCACGGACAGCAACGGTAACAATCAATGTAAAATTGAGTACATTAATCTAGGCGTAGACTTTTACAGGCAAACGGTACAAATTAAGTTTGATATGTTAGCGAGTGATGCGGTGTTTTATACAAATCCAATTAACATAACGGCTTACCAAGCCAATGAAACGGTATATTTTGAGTATAGAAATTACGACGACTTTAAAGGAATAGGATATACAAACGCAAACGTTTATCAATCTATTTCTTTACGAATGTGGTTTGATATACCTATTGATAAGACAGAGGTTCAGGATAATTTATTAATAAGTAGAGGGTATACGATTAGTACAAGGGCATTAATGAAACTGTTTGAGCGTTACCAAGTGGACTATATTAATCGATTTACTTTCGATAGGCTTAATGTATTATTAAAACATGAGCTAATCTATTTAGACGGTGTAAGAGTTACTAACAAGCCTGTTGTTAGCTCAGAAGATAGAGAGGGCGATAGTAATTTCTTTGTTACTAATTTTGAGGTTGCTAAAAACTACAACGACACTAAATTATATAGTTACCAAATTTACGAAGGTTTTGGGTATATTTCATTCATTCCTAGCGGTTACAATGTTAACTGTAACGGTATTTCACAATTAAGAGTTTCATTTAACGGAAACATTGAGTTAAAAACAGGATTTATAAGAGTATATGATAGTAGTGATACTTTAATTGATACGTTTACACAGGATGATATGTATGTTGCTGGTGGTGGTTTGTATGTTGACACTATTGGTAGTGCTTTTGAAAATCCTGCAAACGGTGATTATTATTTCTATGTTAGCGGTGGTTTAGTAGAGTCTATATTTAACGAGCCTAACGAGTCAATATACGATAACACAACGTGGACGTTAACGATTAGTGAGGGTGACTATTCAAGTGACGACTATTCAGATGATTATTTGGTTGGTTGTTCTGGTGAAAGTTTAGGGGCTGAGTTGATTACTAACGGTGACTTCTCTTCAAGTGGTACGCCAGTGGCTAACTCATGGGCTTTAGGTTGGGGTTCTGGAAACACGGGTAAGATTATAGAAGATGGTGTATTGAAAATGACTAGAATAACATCGGATTGCACGGTTTCGCCGACAAACGGTGTTGATTCTTATAACGTAATAGAATTAGGTAAAGATTATAAGCTTGTTTATGAGGTAGTTTCAAATGATGATTCCGCGGACATAAGAATATATTATAATTCTACATTTAATTCGGTAAATAACACGGTAGGGACGCATACTATTTATTTCACTAACACAGGCGACACATTTTTAGTGTTTGAAAATAACACAGACGGAACGTTAATAGAGTTAGACAATATTAGTTTAAAAGAAGTATTATAATGACAAATAAAACAGATTATACAGCATTAGTTGACTTGAATTTACCAAGTGGTGCTAATATACCTGCTTCAGACCATAGGGCAACAATGCACACAGAAACCGATAGTATTGGGGAAGTTGTGTTTGGCGCAGGTGTTACAGATAAAGACACGGACGAAAATTACACAACGTCTAACGCTAATTTTAACTATACAATATTTTTTAGAAAAGTTGGCAGTCAAGTAACTTTAACAGGTAGATTTCAATCAGAAGCAGATTTAAGCAATAGCAGTTTTGAGATTTTTGAGGTGACAGATAGTAATTTACTACAAGAAAGTAGCGTTACTGCTTTTTGCAATGCTATAAAACCAAACAACTCAGACACATTACCTGTTTACTTTTTAGGCAGTAAATTACTAACAAGCTCATCCATATTAGACGGTGAGTCTTACAGATTTACAATAACATATAACACAGCGGATTAATGGCAATTAAGATAGATAGACAAAACGGACAGAATTACGCTGAAAACATAGCTAACAGTGCACTTAGTTTTAATAGTGGAACGTGGACGGTTGCAAGCGGAACAGGAACTTCAACGATAAGCGCAAGTACATACTTTGAGGGTATTAGCTCTCTAAGGCTACAAAATAACGTTCCTGCAAGTGATTTAACGGTAACTAATAGTAACCATACGACGGTTATCGATTTAGACGGTAATTATCAAATATCTTTACATTTAAGAAAAAATGTAGCATTAGAGCAAAGACAATTAGATGTATTAGTTTATCAAAATGCGGTTCTTTTAGATACTCAAAGCTGTTTAGTAGGTAGTACAGACGCAGAATTAGATGATAACGATGAATGGGTAAGGTATCAATTAGGCTCGGGTTATGCTCTTAATAAACTTGATGAAATAACATTTCAATTTGTGTTAAAAGGAACTACAACAGCAGAGCCTACAACTATAATGTTTATTGATGCGTTAATGATTAACCCAGCGGAAAGGGGTAATACGATAGTGCCTTTTTATACTAAACCAGAGCAAAGTAAACAAGTTTTTGGCTCTTACAACTACCAAGACGACGGAACAAGTAGTGTAACCGTTGCTAGTGGTGGTAGTTGGTACACTGTAGAAAATAACGGTTTAGGCGCATTAACTACAAGTGCAGGTGGTTTTACAGGTGTTGAGCCTTATGATATATCTACTAATGAATTTGATTTATCTGATTTGGATTTGTACGACGAAGTAGAGTTAAGACTAGATTTAAAGGCGACAACGTCCACTTCTAATGATACAATATTATTTAGGTTAAATATCGCTAGTGGTGCTGCGTATTTGAATTTATACTCTAAAGAATATGACGTAGCGACAACAGATGACCAAATTATTATATATGTACCTGTTGGTGTTTTAACATCATTAGCAAAAACAGATGGATTTACTTTAGAGTGTAGTTCTAATGCTAGTGGTACAGTTGTAACAACTAACGGTTATTATATTAAAGTAAATAAAAGATTTGTTTAATGTTAAATATAATTAAATACGGAAATAAGAACTTTCAGCACGAGGCGACAGACTATGAAAAGGCTTACGGTGCTAACGATATCACTATTATATTTGACGGTAACTACGTTAAGTTGCGCTCTTTTAGCGGACGTATAGTGTTTGACAAGGAAGGGTATTTATTTAGCGATGTTAGAGTATTTGACGGAAGCGGTGCGAGTGCGGAAAGTTTCCCGAACGTAGTATCGTTAAAAGCTAGACTAATTGCTTTAGGTTACCCTTTTGCAGGTGGTGTAACAACAGATATTTTAAATGAGGTTGAGTGGGTTAATATAACAGGCGACCCTACAACAAACTCAGCGTTGGTTAGTTATGTGGAAAGTGAAACAAGTGAAATAGACGGCGGAACAGCATGAGCATAGATATATTAAAAATACCATTTCAAGGGGAATACATAGTACAAGGCGACACAATAGCTAAGACGTTGTTCACTTTTACGGATGAAGATATAGACCTAACAACTGCAACAATTAAAATGCAGATATACAACGGTAATACAAGAATAATAGACGTTAGTAATGGAAGCGGTATTACGGTTATTGATAGTGAAAACTTTGAGATTGACGAGGTTTTAGAAAACGATTTGCCAGTAGGTAAGCATTTAGGAGATTTAGAAATAACCGATGAAGATGGTAAAAGGTTTACATATTTTAGGGTTCAATATGAAGTACTTAAACAATACACGGTATGATAGAGATAGCTAGAAATATAACGCCTGTAACCATAACGGTAACTAGAGAAGGAAAAGAAGTAATATTACAACCAATAATAAGCAAAAATAACGGTGGTTTTGACGGTATAGTTGACGGTGGAACTGCTTAATAAGAAATAATATGCCTAGAATAGATACGATAAAAATAAGAAGAGACTTAGCATCTAATTGGACGAGTGTTAATCCTGTGTTGGCTATTGGCGAAATGGGTTACGAAACCGATACTTTAAGACATAAGTTTGGTAACGGCACAGACGCTTGGAATGATTTGCAATACGCAAACCCATTAGAAGAAGCACCAGACGACGGGAACCAGTACGCTAGACAAGATGGTGCTTGGGCTGTTATTGCACCAGAATCAAACCAAACAGACGACTGCGGAACGGTTATTCCTTTAACTAGCATATACGGTCATTTCTGCAATCAACAAAGCGCAAATAATAGCACATCTTACACTATTAATGATGATGATGTAGTAGGGTCTTATACATTAGTTTTAATCAACGCAAGTACAGAGCCAACAATAACAGGCGCAACACAGCAAGGCGGTGTAGATTTTATCGCTAACACTGATTTACAGCTATTAGTACAAAATAGAGGTGACGCAGGTATTGTTTATTCTTTTATGTCAGTTGCAGTTGGTGGTGGTGGCTCTAGTTCTTCAAATTACTTAAACATAAAAGACTACAACGTTAACGGTGACGGATCAGACGAAACAACAGATATTGCAGCAGCAATAACCGCAATACCCGAAGGCTCAACGGTTTATTTTCCTAGTGGTACTTATGCAACTGATAATCCTATTATCATAAACAAAAGGCTTCGAGTTATAGGTAACGGTGTTGATACTGTTTTCAAAACTTTCACAGCAGAGAACGAAATGGGTGTAGATACAGGTGTTATAAAAGTAACATCGGATAATGTTACAATACAAAACATAGCGATTGACGGAAATTACACGATTTCTTCGGGTGGTGGTGCAGATAGGAACGCAGGACTATATGTTGATGCAGGTGTTAACTATACTATCGTTAAAAATCTTACAGCTTATAACACACCAAGACAAGGACTTTGCGTTGTTGGCGAGAATGGCACTTATGAAAATATTACTATTTACGATACAGCAAGGCATAATATAAGTGTAGGCGACGGAAATAATACTATTAATGCCGCTAAAAACAACTACTTTAAAAACATAACTTGTTTAGGTGGTGAGGATGCAGCGTTTGAAGTTAATGACGGTTGTGAGGATATTTATGTTGACGGTTTTAATTTTAGCGGAACTTTCTCAGCAGCACCATTAAGAGTAATTACACATGACAGAGTCGGCGAAACTAACAAAAATATAACTTTTATTAATGGCAAAATAAACAGTAATACGAACGGCGCTCAAATAGACTCAGACTCTTTAACAGAATCAAACGATAATATTAAACTTATAAACGTTGACATCGTAGCAGGTAACCACGGAATAGTAATAGCAAACTATACTAATAATTTCTATTGCGAGAATGTTACTATTGATGCAACTGCAATAGGTGTGCAAGTTAGAGGTAACGCTAATAACATATTTTTTAAAGATGTAAATATTAAGGATTATGTCAGTGGCTCTTTGCTAGATATAAGGGGTACGGTTAGCAATGATTTAGTTAATATTTCTATTGATAATTTAACAGTTGTTGGTGAGTGGGATGGTGGCAATGCGCAGAATATATTGCAATATATAGACGGTTTAACGATTAAAAACACATCATTAAAACCAACTACAAGCACAGCAGGGGATTGTTTCCAAATACAATACTGTAATAACGTGTTAATACAAGCTAATCAAGTGCGTAATTATACATCTAGAATAGTATTTTTAGGTGAATGTAATGATGTTTTAATTGACGGTTGTTTTTTTGAAGATAACGGAAGTCACTCTATAGCATCTAACTTAACAACTAATTTAACGGTAAGAAAAACTAAAATTAGCGGTGCAAGTAGTAACGGCGTTAACACAACATCATGTACAAATGTAACTATTGATAACTGTGATTTAACAGATAATGATTACGGTGTTTTTTCAAGTGGTGACACTACTTATAAAATAGTTAACGGAACGACTGTTTATGAAAACAACGACATTAGTGGTATTGAGTTTGACGGAACAAACAATATAACAATAGCTAATTCAACGATAAGAGAAAATTACAGGCACGGTATGAGGATATTAGGTGGTAGTTTTGTTAATGTAAATAATAACCAAATCTATAATAACAACACATCGACAATTGGCGGAAGTGGTTTGCAATTAAGAACAGATAACGTTGCGATAGAAAATATACAGATAACTAATAATAACATCTACGACGACCAAGGCACGACAACGCAAGACTATGCAATTGATTATCGTGTAGATGCAGGAAGTTTAACAAACATAATCATAACAGGTAACATGTTAAAGGATGCGTTTAATGCGACTTTTACACCGTCGGCGACTGTAATTGTTGACAATAACGTCGAATATTAATGAATATTAATGAAACATATAAACAACTTAAAGAGGTTTATAATTCTATTAAAGAACTTGAAAAAGAGTTAAATAGCAAGGATGAAGAAATAACCAAATTAAAAGAAGAAAAGAAGATGTTATTAGCACAATTAACGAGGTTACAAAATAGTGGTGGAAGTAATGGCGGAACGGTTGAAGAGCCTGTAGAGACTGTAACCGTTATATCTAATAACAAAATAGTTAATGGCACTAACGAGAACTCAAACAATATAGAGTATGCAGAAGATTATAAATTAAACAAAGGTATTGTTAAGTACACACACAGTGACGGAAACTCTTTTTTTACGTGGGATTTGACAGAAACATTACAATCGGGAACAGCTTATAAATTACTTTTAGATATAAGCAACATAGGTGGTAACGCAAGGTTTAGGTTATTCGCTAATAACGACGGTGCGTTAACGCAATTAATAGGCAACACAACATATAACAACGGAACAAATACTTTAAATTTTACACCAGAGGTTAATGTAAGTAAGTTATCTTTAAGTACTTCAAGTGCTTCAACTTCTTTTGATTTTGACAACGCTATTCTTTTATTAGAGAATGAAGATATAGAATATGAAGAAGTACCGAGCGAGGGCGGTTCAGAAACACCAGTTGAAGAGGGTGTGTTTGCTTTTCCTAGTGCTTATGGTGCAGGTGCAGATGCAGTAGGTGGTAGAGGTGGGATAGTTGTTCATATAACTAATAGAAACGATAGCGGTGAGGGAAGTCTTAGAAGTGCGTTAGTAGATTATCAAGACAAAGACCGTACAATAGTTTCAGATGTTAGCGGTGTTATAGAATTACAATCGGATATAGTTTTAAGCAGTCCAGAGCAAGGTGGAACTGCAACAGGCAAAATAACATTTGCAGGACAAACAGCACCTTTGGGTGGTTTAACGATTACAGGTGGTAAGATTAGAATGTTTGGTGTAGATGATGTTATTTGGCGTTATACAAAGTTTAGAGAAACAACAGCAACAGACGGTTGTTTAAGTAACACGGATGGTAATAATGTTATTTTTGACCATTTGAGCGCAAGTCATACGCCAGATATTTGTTTTGCTTTAACTTCTAATTCTGAAATATCGGATAATAAAACGATACAGCATTGCTTAATGGGGCAATCTAAAAACGCTTTAATAGTTGGGGACACTACACCTTCATCTAGTACAGACTATTACGAGCAGTGTTCTATATTAAGAAATGCATATTATAACATAAGCCACAGAATACCATTAAAAGGTGGTGCTAGAATTAGAGTTGATGCAATCAATAACATCGCTCACAATTGGTCAGCTCGTTTGATTAGAATGGACGGTTACGCTTATGAATTAAACCACATAGGAAATTACTACCAAGGTGGTTATAACACTACAAACGTGTTAAAGCATTGTAGTTATTTAAGCTCAACAGGAAGTCCTAAAATATACAACGAGGATAATTATATGGATCCAGCCGAAACAACATCGGAATACTCAACAGATGAAAGTGTAGTTTGGACGGAATACCAAAATAATTTTGTTGATTTACCAAGTAGTTACTTTACAAACGAACGAAACACAATAAGAGGTAGAGCAATAGAAATATTAAAAAGCTCAGAATTAAAATCGGTTGTTTTGGCGGACGTAGGATGCAACAAGTATTTAGACGATAACGGACAAGTGCAATCGTATATAGATACTTACGATACATCGTTTATAAATGGGATTAACACGGATGATAACGAAACAAGAAGTACGGTGCTTAGTGAAATAGAAACTTTATCTAATTCACGACCTAATGACTTCTATGTAAGTAACCCTCACATACCAGAAGCCTATTTAATAAGACGAGGAATAACAGGAAATTCAACTATACACAACCAAGTTCAATCTAGCGGTTACACGTTGTTAGAAGAGTATATAAATCAAGTAGATGCATGAAAACAATAAAAATAGTTAGGGATTGGCAAGACGAAAACCAAACTTTAGGTAAGTGTACCGTTTACGACGAGAATAACAAACCTATATTTAGTGCAATTAGTTTAGAGCGTGGTTGGCAGAATAATAAAAACAATGTTAGTTGCGTTCCGTTAGGTCGTTATCCTTTAATTTTAGAATATTCACCGAGATTTAAGCAAGATTTATGGGAACTTAAAAATGTACCGAACAGAGCAGAGTGTAAATTTCATAGCGCTAATTATTGGTATCAATTAAACGGTTGTATAGCTTTAGGGCTTGAATTAAAGGATTTAAACAGCGACGGTTACAATGATGTAACTAATAGTAAAAAAACTATGAAAGCGTTTCACAATGCTTTAAAAGGCGAAAGTAGAGCGGAAATATTAATAATGCAGAATAAAAACTGTGATTGTATGTAATAAAAAAAGAGTAGCATCCCTCAATACCACTCTTTTTTGCATAAATTAATCAACTAAAAAATAAAAAAATTTAAAACTCACAACCAAATATAATCCATTAATTTCAAATAACCAAAGAAATGAAACATTTTTTTACATCAGAAGCAATTTTTTTAACAGTAGGTGTGTTATTGACTATTACGTTAGGTAAGTGGTTTGCATTGTTAACGCCTTTATTATACATGATTTCACGTTGCGATAACGTTAATGAGTTTATGGCAAAGCATGTAGGTACAAGACCAACAAAACCACCTAGAGGATAATGGAAGACATGTTGTTAAAATATGGTATAAAAGCAGGACATTTAATAACTGGATTAGTAGCGGGTGTAATGGGGTTACTTTTTAACAAACGTCCTCAGACATTAAGAGCAAAGATAAGAAGTTATTTTGTTGTGCTTAGTGGTGCATTGCTAACAGGTTATATAACACCTTTAATCCTTCTTAAATGGAAGTGGTTGTTAGGTGCTGAGTATTCCGTTGCTTTTGTTGTTGGTTTGTTTGGTATGGGGATAGTTGAAACAGGTTTTATAATCGTAAAGAAGTTAAAAGAAAACCCATTAGAGGTTATTAATAATATAATAGACAAGATTAATAAGTTAAGACGTGGTGAATAATTAGGTTATTAAATTAGTATTTAGTATCTTGCATAATAAATATTAAATTATGGAAGCTAAAGAATTAAGGATAGGTAATGTTGTTTTTGTTGAAAACGAAAAACACAGACCAAATTCTAAAAACACAGACCACATTGTTATAAATGTTGGATTAATTGATTGTAGAGTAAAAAACACATTAACAGGTGAAGAATTTGGTCAATACTATAAATTCATAAAACCAATACCAATAACAGAAGATTGGTTGTTAAAGTTTGGGTTTGAATTATCTTTGAATAATTGGTATGGTGGGAAAGGAATACATGTAAATGGACGTGTTATTTGGCTTATGAAAGTTGATTATGATAAAAAATACAGAGTACATTTAACAGATACTTCTATATGTCATGTTAAACATGTACACGAATTACAAAACCTATACTTTGCGTTAACAGGTAAAGAATTACAAATAAGTGATAACTAAGATTTTTAAGAACAACCTAGACAACAAACTCTATCTATTAGGGTTTGTTTTTGCGTATGTTGGTTATTCTCATTGGCAACAAGCCGAAAAGGTCTTAGATATACCCGAAAGTAAAAGCGGTGTTATTTGGGGGTTGTGTATTGCTTTATCTTTTTTATGCTACACTTCAGCTTATTTATTTACTAAATGGAACAAGTGGCGGTGGTTTCCGATGTTTGTGGTGCTAATTTGTATCAGTAGAGTAATAACCGATACTTTGTTTTTAGTGGATAGCAAACCAGACCCGAAAGTATATGATATTTACGATTACATTTCTTTCTTAGTTACTGTGTTTATAGTTATTAATTACTATGTAAAACATAGGTTTAAGAAAAAGTAATAAGTTAAAAATTAAAGAGTGTGTTTAATTCTATTGTATTGCATTAACAAGTCTTCTCTATTGTAATAAATTCTGTCTATTTTATATATTGATTCATCATCTGTTTTCTCATAATGGAAGTCTAGCCAATCATCGAAAGATATAGTTTCTTTATTATTACAGCAACAAGTACATTTATTTTTATCTTTTGAACCCATAATCCATTCAAAAAACATTGATGTTAATTTTCCTATTATTTTCATAATTCCTTATTTACGGCATAAACGTAAATATGCCTTAATTACGTAGTTTAATCAGTTGTCTTAGCTATTTTAATAGAGCCTTGTATAGTTCCAAATGCACAACCAACAAATAATACCCAATGCCATCCGTGTTCAAATGTTCCGTTTACAAGGTCTATAATGTGTAAAGCTAATCCAGTTCCACATATAAAAAGTAGTATTATTCCCCAAATAAAAGTTCTTGTTTCTTTATTCATTTTTTATATATTTAATTATTAATATTCCTTAATTACGTAGTTTAACATCGTGTATAAAAAATAGCTTGTTAGGGCTTTATTAAAGGTTATTATTAATTTGTTGTTTATTATCTACAATTCTGTTGTTTTTGTTGTTTATACGCTACTTTTCATATACAATTACGTTGTAAGTAATAAAATTACTTCAATATTTTAACATCTTTTAAATTTTCGTACAATTCATTTAATTCTGTAAGTTTTTTTACTTCAACAACTTCTGTTTTTGTTGTTTTCATTTCTGTATGTCTAATGCTTACATATTTTACATAAGTAACTAAGACAGTAATTTTACTACTTACAACACCACATATACGTAATTGCTTTTCGTGCAATTCTAAAATGTGTAGTAATTCATTTCTGTTCCATTTACTTTGTTCTGTATGGTTTGGGCATACGTCTTTTAAAAATTCTTCGTTTGTCATTATTTCTTATTTATTAAGTTATTTTATAATTTAACGCAACTACGCATAGCTAAGTCCGTCAAAACAAACTTACAAAAATACAATAACATAAAAAAATTAGTTTTAAATAGATTTTGCATTGGTGTGTGTGTGTTTTGTTAAAAAAACAACGGTTAGCAAATGCCCCTACCGTTTGCTCTTGGTGTTTATTCGGCTGTTCTCTCAGCTTGGTTAGGTCTATCAAGTCCGTTGTTTAGTTTATATATTATTATTTCTTTTATGTTTTTCCAATAATCTATTGTACTTAAACTTATTCTTATACCTCTTTTATGGTTGTCTTGCTTTGCATATTTAAGTTTAGTTTCCCAAATACTTATAGTTTCATCTAATATATTTAATGATTCGCTACCGAACTTTTTAATTAAGTCGGTAGCGTTTTCTTGTGGCTTCATCTTTATTAATTAAAAGGATTAATTCCTTTTTCCTGTAATTCTCTATAAAGTTTTTGAGAATATTCTAATGCTTTGGTGTATTCTTCTGTCACTTCATATCTGTCGGTTTCAGGGTTATAAGCCTCATAATTTCTTTCTTCTACTTCTGTTACTTTTTTGTCTGCTTGTAAAAATAATTCTAAAGTTGTCATAATTTCTAGTTGTTTGTTATAATACAAATATAACAATAAACTTTATTATACACAAGTAAAACTTTACATATTTTATATATGTATTAAAAAATTAGTTTTAAACTTTTATTTTTGTATATTGCGTAATATTAAGGTGTTATGAAAACAATTAAAAAACGTTGGTTTGAAATATTTTTTATTTCTGTTTGCTTGTTTGCTTTACTTAAACAATGTAACTCTAAGCCAGAAGTAAAAATTGAAACAATAGAAGTTGTTAAATGGAAAACAGATACGGTAACCGAAACTATTATACAAGAAGTTCCTAAGCATGTATATATCGAGAAACTTAAAACGGTTAAAGGAAAAGACTCTATTGTCTACAAAGACAAACCAACTGAAACAACAATAACTGCCAACCAATACGATACAGAAATAAAGTCAGACAGTGCAACCGCTAGACTTAAAATAACCACTACAGGCGAACTTTTAGACGTACAAGGCACAATTAACTACCCAAGAATAGAACGTACAACCACTATAACAAAAAAAAAGGATGCTAGTGGTTTTTTTATTTACGCTTCAATGCCTGTTAATGGGAATGTAAGTCCTGAATTAGGTGGTATGATACAGATTAAAAATAAGATTATACTAGGTGCTGGCGCACAATATAACAACTTCACTAAACAAATAGACGCTAAAGTTACACTAGCGGTTAAATTATAATATATGTCTAAAAGAGGGAAAAGCAAACATAATCGTTATAGAATGAATGATTATACTGCAAAAAAAATAGGATTAGAACCTAATAAAAGCGGTCGTTATAGACTTAAAGATAATCCTAAAGCATTTAAAAAGTTTCAAGAGTTAGATATGGCTCAACCTATTAAAAGGTTATTTTTTGATATTGAAACAAGCCCTATGATAGTTTACAGTTGGCGAACTGGATGGAAGTTAAACATACCGACTGATAATATTATAGAAGATTGGAAGATTATTTGTATTAGTTATAAATGGGAACACGAAAGCAAGGTTAAAAATCTAACTTGGGATAAAGACCAATGCGATAAACAAATGCTTATTGACTTTATTAAAATAATGAATGAAGCCGACGAGTGTATAGCTCATAATGGCGATAGGTTTGATATTAAAAAGATACGTACACGCTGTATTTACCACCGAATACCAATGTTTCCAAAGTACAGAACGTTAGACACGCTTAAAAAGGCTAAAAGTGGCTTTAATTTTAATTCTAATAGGTTAGATTATATTGCTAAGTTTTTAGGAGTTGGTGCTAAATTAGAGCATGAAGGATTTGATATGTGGGTTAAATGTTTGCAAGGCGACAAACAAGCATTAAAAGATATGGTTAAATACTGCGACATGGATATTATCGTTCTTGAAGATGTATATTTAACTCTACAAAACTACATATTAAATAACACGCATACAGGCGTACATGACAGAAGATTGAAAGCTAGTTGCCCTAATTGTGGTAGTGAAGATGTATCATTGCTTAAAAACGCTGTAACAGCTAAAGGAACTATCAAGAGAGTAATGGAATGCAACAGTTGCGGTTACAACTATGAAATAAGCAATAGAGCTTGGCGTAACTTCCTAGAGATAAAACAAAACTTTTAATTTTAACATTTAATAATTTGGTAGATTAAAAATAAAGTATATCTTTGTTACATCATTAACATACTAAATTATAAATTATGGAATTTAAAGGAACAAAAGGAGAATGGCGTGTAGTCCACGAAATTAATGTTATGAGTGACAATAATAGACCTATTTGCGCTTGTGGCAGCATGAGAAGTCAAGAAGATAGAAATGGAATGACACAAAATGAAGCCAACGCAAAGTTAATAGCAGCAGCACCAGATTTGTTAGAAGCGTTGAAAGATTTTTTATCAGACTACAAAAACGATTCAATTTCAATGGGTACTGTAGGAAATGCTGAACTAGCAATAAACAAAGCACTAAAATAATGGATTACTACAACAAAATTGACGCAATAGGCGAAAGCAATACAGCTTTTGATATTAACAACAAGGACATAGAACACGATTTAATCTGTGGTTTAGACAACGATATTAAAACAATTCGTAACGACTTAAACGAGTTAAGCGATTTAATAGAAGGCTACGAGACTTACACACCTAACAAAATGATGTTAAACCAATTAAAAGTGTTACACAGTAAGTTAACTAACGGAATTAACGCTATAGACTCGGGTTACAACGCTTATAAAGATTTACACGAATAAAAATTAAACACTATGAAATTTAGCAGGAATTACGACGACGCAACAGAAGAGCAGAAACTAGATAATGAAATGGTTGACGAGATAGACGAGCAATTATCTCAATTAAAAAGATACGACTATAATATTATTAGTTTACTTGGCAAAGAGAGAGCTAAGGAAGTTAAAAAAGCTATGATTAACTATTTATTGGAAACATTATGACACACAGAATAGTTAACAAACTTCACTACATAGAAGTAAAAGGACGAGTTAACGTCTATACAGAAACAGAGTACCAAAAATTAGAATCATGGGATTTAATTAAGATGAAATATAATTTAAGATGAAAACAACAAAAAGATTTGAAAGAGCAGTAAGTAAATTGTATAACGCTTTCCATAACGGAACGTTAGACGCAGGGGATTGTAAACATTGTGCAGTAGGTAACATATTAGGTCATGATAAATGGACATGTTCTTCCCCATCGTCGTATTTATGGGAAAACTCAAACCCTAAAGATGAAGTTTTTTCTTTTTTTGACGGTTCTGAAAATAACTCTGAATATTCTTCTGAAGAACTAAAAATGATTGAGTATTGGTTTATAATTGGGCACGAAGAATATGAATTAGATGATAAAAATTGTCAATTCAAAGGATTATGCGCTGTGATAGAGTACCTTTGTGAATTAGACAACATTCCAAATATAATGGATTACACGTCCTTATTTGAAACGGAAAACAACAAACCTATTAAAGAACTTACATTTTAAAAATATGACATTACACGATAGATTAGTAAACAAATGGAACAACTGCAAGTTAGGACTTAAACAACGAGTTTATAACGACGAAATGCCACAAGCATCGGTTCAGTATATTATAAAAGAGCCTAACTACAGCGACGAGGTAAAAATGCAATGGTTAATAGATACTATTGACAAGCACGCTGAGAGGTTTGAAAAAGAAGTAAAAGAAATGAGTAATAAAATTAAATCGATTTAAAATGAATAAGCACAAGAAATTTATTAAAAAAGCTTACAACGGTGAACTAGGTTTAACGATGTGTAGCGAATGGAAAGAAGCAATAGAGAAACAATACCCAGAGTTTAAAAATCAATCAAAAGTTGGTGAGTGGCATAAGGGCATTGGTAAAACGTTAGTTTGTATTACCAACAATGATAATGGTAATATTTACGGATATGGTTTTGATAAAGATGGAAAATATTGGGAAGATGATTCTTATGATTGGTTAGATGTTTATAATGATTTAGCCACAAAAGAAGAGGTAGAGAAAGCACTTATAAATGAAGCTAAGAGAAGAGGTTATCATAAAAAACATTTTATATGTCTTAACGGAAACGAAGAAGATAAAGACTATAAATCGTTACAAGTAGAACATGATTTATGGGATGAAGGTTCTGCTATACATGTAAAAAATAAATGGTGTTTTATAGGTGGTAAATGGGCTGAAATTATCGAAACAATAACAAAAGAGGAAGCAGAAAAACAACTAGGTAAAAAAATAGTATAATGAAAAAAGAAAGCACATACAAAATAGCGTTTTATTGCTTAGCAATTCTAATACCATTAACTTTATTAATAGCGTTTAGGATAATATGAATTTAACGATAACACTTCCAAATAAATGGAAACCAAACGACAAAAAAGCCTTCCTTAAATGGATGATGAAGATTAAAAGCGTTCATTATAGTAAAGTAGGTTAAAATGATTATAAAATACAAATTTAAACACTATCCTCATGTAGTTGCAACTGATAAAAAAGAGTTATGGCAGTTGTCACACTTCAAAAGACGTAGAACTTGCCCGACTAAGAAACTAACATACAACTCAGAGAGAAAAGCATTTCGTATTAACTCACAGTGGGTAAGTAGAAAAAGATTACTTAAATTAAAATATGAAGTTGCATAATTAGATTTAATTTAGTATTTTTGATATAACAATAACATAACAATTGAAATGAGAACGATAATAGCTACATTTGAAATCGAGGACAACGATTTAATAGAGCATAAACTATTTACAATGTTAGATAGTTTAGGGTGTAAGGACTTTCAGAAGTTACCAGACACTAAAGAACTTTACGAAAACGATTCTAACTTTAGAGAACTTTGTAAGAAAGTTAAAGAAGCAAAGTATCAAAGAGATACGTACATTAACAAACAAAAACTAAAAAAATGAATTTAGAAGATTTAAAAAAAGAAATACCTTTTAAATGGCGAGTTCAAAGTGCTAATCAATACGGTGCAAGTTGTGTTGCTTATATTGATAGCCGACAAGTACAAGACTTACTAGACGAGGTTTGTGGTGCTGAAAATTGGCAGTGTAAATTTGAAGAGCATAAAGGTAATTTGTTTTGTAGTATAGGAATTAGAGATGAGGAAGAGGCTTATAACAATGAGTGGGTTTGGAAGTCCGATTGTGGAACTGAAAGCAATGTAGAGAAACAAAAAGGTGAGGCTAGTGATGCTTTTAAACGTGCTGCGGTTATGTGGGGAATAGGTCGTTTCTTATATTCTAAAAAGATAGTCAAACTGCCTGTTAAGCAAAACCAAAGCGGTAAATGGATACCTTACTCAGATAAAACAGGTAAATTTGTTTACGATGCAGATATTATAACTAAATGGTGTAACGCTTTACAATAATGCAAGAAACACTTAACAAAACAAGTGAGTTAATAGCACGTTATAGAAGCGGTGAATGGCTAACAGTAGACAAACTAAGAGAACTACTAAGAGAATTATCTATTTGCCACTATGAGTTAACATCTGTTAATATAGACGCTTATAACGATTGGACTGCTATAATCTACAATAGAGATAAAAACGTTAGCGTTGCTTCTGCAAAGGTTAAAGCAGATTTTGAATGCCCAGAGTTAAGGATGAGTAGAAAGCTCTTAGAAAGCGTTAAAAACGTTTTAATGAGCATACAACAAGAGTTATCAATAATAAAGAAAGATTAATTAAAACAATTTTTATAACATGGAAATAAATGTATTAGAATTTTTAACAAAAGAGCATAAAGTTAAAATTGCTAAAAAAATAGATGAAGCTATTGACAAAATCAATACTAATAAATTAGCTAAACAAATTGAAAACGATTTATCAGAGCATAATTTTGGCGATTATATTTTTGAGGAAATAGATTTATCAAAAATAACAAGTAAATTAGAAGATAAAATAAAAGAATCAATTTTTAACAAATAAAACATGAGTACATTTAACGGAAAGATTACAGAAATTTCAGAAATTAGAACAGGCGAAAGCAACGGAAAAGAATGGGCGTCGCTAGAATTCGAGGTTACAGAATTAAATCCTCAAAATCCTAACTATCCTCAAATTGGTTTGTTCGGGTATTTTAAAAACGGTGAATACGCAAAATACGCTAAAGAGTTTAACAACAATTTTAAAGTAGGTGACGAAGTAACAGTTGACTATAATTTAAAGTGTATTGAATACGACAAGAAAGACGGAAGCGGAAAAGGTAAGTTTTATAAGACCGAAGCGTGGAAAGTTCAGAAACTAGAAAGCGCACCTTCTGAAATACCGCAACCACCATTTGAGCCAGTTACTGATTTGAATGATGCAGAAGAAGACGACCTTCCATTCTGATAATCAATAAGTTATGAAACCAACTTACAGCACATCCACAGGTGAACGTTACACAACGCAACAAATAGAGCAGAAAATGCGTAAAACTAAGGCTCTTAAATTAGAATTACAGTTTATCGAACACGGCTATAATTTTTGCGAACAATGTAAACGTAACGATTGCAAACCTTTAGACTGCTCTCACGATATTAGTGTAAAAGAAGCTAAAGAAAGTGGACGTGCTGAACTTTGTTGGGATTTAGATAACCTTACTATACTCGGTCGCAAACATCATCAAATAAAAGATGGTTTAAATTTGCAATTCAATAAATAATTTAATAACTTTGGTATTTAAATGACATATTATGAAAATAATAAAAGATTTAGGTATTGAAGAAACAAAATCTGGACACAGAAAAAGATTTGTAATAGCCGAATGTGGTTGTGGTAAAAATTTTAAAGTAGCTCTAAATGCTATAAAAACAAAAAACACTAAAAGTTGTGGTTGTGGGATACATAGACCTAAACCAATGACGTCTTATAGTCAATATTGGGTTTTTAACGACATGAAAAGACGTTGTTATGACACTAAAAGAGAATATTTTCATCTTTACGGTGGAAGAGGTATTAAGGTTTGTGAAGAGTGGTTAAAAAACCCTATGTCTTTTATTGAATGGAGTGAAGAAAACGGATATAAAAAAGGTTTATATATTGATAGAATTAATCCAGACGGCAATTATGAACCTAAGAACTGTAGATTTGTTGATTCAAGAATTAACGCTACAAACACTAGATTATTAAGCTTTAACAATAAAAGTGGATATAGAGGTGTTTCTAAACATATTAAAAGAAACGGTGATATTAAATGGCGTTCTAGAATATCTGTTAATAATAAGTTGCTAAGCTTAGGTATTTACAACACTAGAAAAGAAGCTGCTATCGCTTATGATACATATGTTATATCTAATAATCTAGAACATCCTACTAATATATTAAGAAAGACAAATTAAATATCCAATGGAAATAAAACTAGACGTTAAACCGCTTTCAGTTAATCAATGTTGGCAAGGTCGACGTTACAAAACAAAGGCTTATAAGCAATATGAAAAGGCTTTACTTATATTGTTACCAGAAAACGATTTAAGTCACTTAGAAAGCATTAAAATAGATATTGAGTTTGGTTTTAGCAATAAGACTAGCGACATTGACAATCCTTTGAAGCCTATATTAGATATTATGCAAAAAAAGTACGGTTTTAATGATAGGGATGTTTACGAATTAAACGTTAAAAAAAGCCTAACTAAGAAAAAAGAAGAATTTATAAAAATAAACATTACATGATAACAAAAGAAGACCAAATAAAAGTTGGTAAGATATTCTGTTTAACTTCATTATTAATTGAAGAGATAGACGATCCAGTAAGAACACCGACAAAAGAAACTAAAGCTATACAAGATAAAGCAAGGGAACTTCAACAGATGTTAGAGCCTGTTTTAGAGCGTTTTTACGACAACGAGAACGTAACTAAAAGCACTTTCTTTACAGACTTACAGAATAGAATTAATTTTATTTTTAACAAATGTTATAGTAAATTGAAGTTATGATATTAAAAGAAAAAGAGGTTGAAATACTTAACGTTATGTGTAATGACATAAGGATAAAAGACATAGGTTACATAGTTAATTTATCCACTTCAAGCGTTGAGAAGATACTAAATAAACTAAGAGAAGAAAACGACATTAACACTAATCATGGGCTTGTAGCTCAGTATTTAATGGATAAAAATGAGTAACCAAACAAGAATATGCGATTGCGAAAAGAATATAGGACAATGTAATTGCGACACAATAGTAGAAAGCGTTATAAACCAGTATAAACAACGCTCAGAAGTAGGAATAAAGAAATACGGTGTAACACTAGATAGAACTGATTTAAGTTTGTTAGATTGGGTACAACATCTTCAAGAAGAACTATTTGATGCTACTTTATATTTAGAAAAAATTAAAAAAGAGTTGCGAGATTTAAAATAGTTTCTTATCTTGCGGTCACGATAGTGGTGCATCGTATAACATAAAGACATTAATATAAAAGGTTTTACTTAGTAGGCGCACCACTATAGCTGAACGGTAAAACCTTTTTTAATTTAATTTATTTACATTATGAAAATAGAATTTGAAAGTTACGACGACGACGTTAACATGCAAACAATTAGTTTTAATGTTAGAGAGAATAACTCTATGTATATTGAAATTAATAACTATAATGATGAGCATAGCATAGTTAAATTATCTTGGTTTGAATTAAAGCCTAAGCAACTAACTCAAATAATAGGTTCTTTGCTTCATCTACAATCTAAAATTAAAAATAAGTAGATTAATGGCTAAAAGGTTTACAGATACAGATAAATATAAAAAGCCTTTTATAAGAGGCTTAAATGGGGCTTATAAACTTCTTTGGGATTATTTATATCACGATTGCAATCATGCAGGTATTTGGATAGTGGATTTTGATATAGCTCAAATATATCTAGGTAGTGATATGCTAGTAAATAAAGAAGATGCTTTAAAGTATTTTAACAAAGATGAAGAACGTGTTATCGAGTTTGAAAAAGGCAAGTGGTTTATACCTTCTTTTATAGATTTTCAATACGGCGAATTGAATCAAAAAAACAGAGCGCATAACTCAGTTATTAACATTTTATCTAAAAATAATTTAATCAGTAATAAGGGGCTTATAAGGGGCTTATATGACCCTAAGGATAAAGATAAGGTTAAAGATAAAGATAAAGACAAATTATTTAACTCTGAAAAAGCATTTGATTTGTTGGTTGAAAATAACACAACAGAGTTTGAAGCCTTTTTAATGCAAAATAAAAAATCAGTTAACGATTGGGATAAAATGGTTAATTCATTTAATGATAAAATGGATTTAGAAATAGCTCAAAATAAAATAGAATTTAAGGTTGAGCAACTATTACCAAGATTAAGTAATTTTTGCAGAAATTGGATAAGTAACCAAACAACGGTTAAAAAAGCATCAGGACCAACTTCAAATATGGCATTTTAATTATGAATAAATTTATCGACTGGAATATATTAGAATTTAAAAAGACAAAAGGCAAAGAAAAAGTTTCTTGCCCTACTTGCCAAGCTGATAAATTTCGTAAAGGTGATAAATCTATTCAGGTTAATCATAATGAAGGATATGGTAAATGTTTTAGATGCGAAAGTCTTACTTTTCGTAAAGATGAAGATGATACTTTAGAATACAAAGAAGTTAATCAAAAAGACTTTAAACAAATAAAAGATAATACTAAATGGTTAGAGTATGTTAAATCTCGTGGTATATCTGAAAGCACGTTAAGTAAGTTATATGTTACTTTTGACGAATACTGGCAACCTGCAATAGGTAAGAAAGTAGATAACATAGTTTTTAATTACTATGAAGGCTCTAAACTTGTAAATAAGAAATTCAGAAGTAGTAATAAGAAATTTACGCAAACAGTAGAAAGCAAACCTATATTTTATAATATTAATTCTGTTATAGGTCAAGATACTGTTTACATAGTTGAAGGCGAATTTGATGTTTTAGCAATGGTAGAGGCTGGATTTAATAATACTATTTCAGTTCCGAATGGTGCAAACGACAATGACAACTACTGGAAGAATAGCGAAAAGTATCTAAAAGACGTTAAGCAATTTATTATAGCAACAGATAACGATGAAAAAGGCGAAATATTAAAAGATAAAATTGCACAGCGTTTAGGTCGTTACAGATGTAAATATGTAGAGTTTAAAGGTAAAGATGCAAACGACGATTTAATTAGTGGCGACTTAGAAAAGTCTATTAAAAACGCTTATTCATTTCCTGTTAGTGGAACTTTTACAGCTAAAGACCTTAGAGCTGGTGTAAATAATCTTTATCATAACGGTTTACCAGATACAATTTACCCTAAACACGAATGCTTTGGTAATTTAAAAAACATCTTTAGCGTAATGCGTGGTCAGGTTGTTTTGCCTACTGGTATTCCTTCACATGGTAAATCTACTTTTACAGATTGGTATGTTCTTAATTTAATAAAAGATTATGACATGAAGGCTAGTTGGTACACACCAGAGCATACACCAATGGATTTATACGAAACCGAACTAATACAAAAGGTTTTAGGACGTAATTTTTGGAAGGACAAAGAAGGTCAAAAAAGATTAACACAAGAAGAAATAGACACTTACGACGAATGGGCTAATGAAAGAATATATTTAACTGATTGTGGTGAAAATGAAGTACCAACATGGACTTGGCTATTAGATAAATTTAAAGAGCAAATGTATAGTTTTGGTGTGGATATATTTGTTATTGATGCTTTTAACAAAGTTATACTTCCAAAAGGTAATAAGATTGAAGAAATAAACACAGTATTAACTAAATTAACTCATTTCGCACGTGCTAACAATGTAATTATATTTTTAATTGCTCACCCTACTAAGATGAAGAAAACAGAGTCAGGTGTTTACGAAGCACCAACGTTATACGATGTTTCTGGTAGTTCTGATTTTAGAAATCAAGTACATTGCGGTTATACTATTTATAGATACTTTGATGATAATCCAAGAACTGAATTTATTAATCTAAAAACAAAATATTCATTTCAAGGTGAAATAGGCGCAAGAGAAGATTTTTACTATTGTGGTGTTAACGGTAGATTAGTAAGTCAAGATACTATAAACCCTTGCTTTAATCTAATAACTGGTGACGAGCCTAAAAAAGAAGAAATAAAAGTACCATTAATAACCCCAGATGATGCGTTCGGCGCACCAGATGAAGAAATTCCTTTCTGATATGAAACTAGCATCACTAATAGAAGTTAACAGATACCTAGAAGAAAAAGGATATGAGTTAACCGCAGATAAAAATAAAAACGGTATGTATAGATGTGATATTTACAAAGACGGACAATTTGTAAGAGAAGCAAAAAATGAATACCTTACATGGGAAGAAGCGCAAGAACAAACTGCAATAGATATGTTTAACTGGTTTATAAAACAACAATAAAATGACAATAGAAGAAATATTTAAATTAGTAGAAGAAAAAACAGACGTTAAAATTAACGATAAAACAAGAAAAAGAAAAGAAACAGAAATCAGGTACATGGCTTTTTATTTAGCTTATGTATATGCTGACGGTTATAATACAGACTTTGTAATAGCAGATAAAACAATCTTCGACAGATGTACTATTTATAGAGCTATAAATGTTTTTCCAGATTATTTAATGCAGAATGAGAAATTAAAAACAATTTATTATGAATTAAAAGTTATATGTTCAGATAATCAAAAAAAAATAAACAAGGAATTAATAGAACTTGATAAGGATATGATTAAAAGGAAGTATTTAAATCTAAAACAAAAGTATTTAAACCTTAATAACAAATATGTTAACTTAAGTAATAAATTAAAAACGCTTGGTAATTAGATGTAATAGCTGTATATTTATTTACGGTTTAAAAAGTGATTTACGTCACTTGCAAAATGACCTTCAACGTATCGCAGATATGAGTAGTTTATTTACGGATTAATAAAAACTTAAAATAATGACAAGAGAAGAAATTAAAAAACAATGGGAATTAGAATTTGGTGTTAAATATGAAGATTACCAAAGAGCGAACGTTTATACAGCAGTAGATATATTGGACTTTGCAGAAAGTATAGTGAATAAATTACTTATATCTGGTGTTAGCAATAACGAAGTGGCGTTAAAGGCTTTTATTGAGGAATATGTAGAAGCGTTTGAAGATGGGCAAGGAAGCGACACAGCACTTTATAGACAAGCTAAAAGCCTTTTATGATTGCTAACTTTACTTGTATATGAATAGTACGTATAAATAAATAGTAAATTTGGATTAATAATTAAATATAATAAAAATGGAAAAAGTAAGGACAAAAAAAGTAAGTAAGTATTTTTTATATACGTTGTTATGTGTATGTTGTTTTGTGGTGGTTTATGCTATCGGTTGGCTTATAAGCTTAGACCCTTTGTGGTTTGTTGAAATGACAACAAATGCTACAGGTCGTGGCGCATTGCTAATGGTTGGGGTGTTAACAATTGTTTTATGTTATGTAACAAGTTTGCTATTTGAAATTGAATAGCAAAATAATTACACATAACTCGCAACGTATATGCCTCGTGGATGCGTAGCATACACAGTAGAGGCTATGGCTACGTATCTATTAGGTATATACATTGTTGGTGGTGCGTTTTGTAAGCGTACTCGTTTAACTTAATAAATAATAAATGACCTTAGTTGATGTGTAGACATACGTTGCGAGTTGAAGGTCATTGAGCAAAAAAAGTGAAATATTTAAAAATTATGTGTTGTACAATAATATTATTAATAGTATTTATTATTTGGATAAAACCTATAATAGATGATTGGGAAGATAGAAATTTTTAATTGTTTCTTTTTGCGTTGCTTGCACAATGACCTTCAACGGGATGCAGCTATGAGCAGTATCCCGAAGGGTATTGCTTATAGGTGCTGTTGTGTGTCTGTGGGCGGTGATTTAGCACTAAACTTCATTTGGAATACTGAACCAAAAAAGAAAAAAGGGAAGGGGAAAACTTTACAGAGTACCCAATCAAATAAATCTAATACAATGAAAGTATTAACGGAAGGTCATAAGTACCAATTAAGCGGATTTGAGAACGCTGAAAACACTCAAGAAATTCAATTCATTGAGAAAACGCCAATTGAAGGCACAACCGAATTGAAAACGGTAAATGATGGAACAACCAACGAGGAACTTCTTGAAGTCTTAATTGACCGAATGAACTACTTACAAGGAAAATTCCCTTGCCGTGAAAACGCAATTGTAATTACCAAACTTCAAGAATCTTTGATGTGGCTCGAAAAGAGAACCGCAGATAGAAAGAAACGAAATGTTGAGGGGAAGCAATTAGCTTAATGGTTATGTGAGCGTGGGCTTTTTCTTTTTTGATTATTAGCAGAAATGTTGATTTGAAAAACGGAATTAGCCCATTGCACACAACGCAACCTGTGTATGGCGACGGATGGCGCAGCCATACGAGAGAGCCATAAATGCGCCATCTGCGCTATACACATTGTTATGTCTACGTTGACTAGCGGTAAGAACAAAATAAAATAAATATTAACAAACCACTGCCAGATGGTCGTATCTACAGGTTGCGTTATGGCTAATTGAGCAGACAAAGGAATAATTAAAATGGAAAAATTAACAAACTACGTCGTAGACCATTTTGGTCAATTACATTATAAAAGCTCTGTACTTGATAATAAGATATATCCTGTGTATGGCATAGGTCGTTATGGTCTACTTCACGGAAAAAAAGCTGATAAAAACAAAGTTGATTATTATGAACTATGATTTTAATTATTTGGATGCGTCCGATAGGCAATTAGCCTACAACGGTGTGGGTATGGTTAGAAAATTTAACGATTAAATAAAAGAAAATGATTAAAGTAAAAAAGTTATCAGAAGATTTAAAGATTAACTATCCAAATATGGATTATCAAATAATACTTAATGGTGAAAAACGATATTTTACAGAAAAAGCTATAATTGAACTACGGACTAAGTTAAATTTATTAACTATACCCGATGTTGTAGAGCCGAAGGGAAAGTTAGTTTGTGATAGATGTGGTTCTGATAAGTTAGAGGATTGTTGTAATAATGAATATGCTTGTGAAGATTGCGGACATTTCCCCATCACAAACTAATTCTCTACAACTGACACGTATATGAGCCGTTGGATATGTCTAAAACTTAATAAATTAGACAAAGTTAGACATTATTTAGACGAACTTTTAGACGAACAATGACCTAAAATGGCTTATATACATTGTTAACTACTGTTATTTTGAGCGTTGGCAAATGGCGATAGCCAAATATTTACAAAGTTTTTGAATTATTTTACTTTTTTATTTGTGTATATCGTATATATGTTATATATTTGTATCAGTTAAGAACAACAAAAAACAAATATTATGGAAACTGTAAAAAACATTTTAAGAAGCGGATTAGCAAACAAAGGAAACGGATTTAAAATTACTTTATCTGAATTAGTTGAAAAATCTAAAATGGATGAAGTTGAAGTTATTATAGCTCTAAATACAATAACACAATGGAACGCATGGGATATGATAAAAGACTAAAAAATTGGAATGATGCAAAAACAAAAAAACCTGATACAGAAAAAAAGTATCGGGTTTTAATTGACTGCGATGGAATTATTAAAGAGTCAGAATGTACTTATTTTATAAATAAAAAAAGATTTCATTTTGATATGAATCATATAAATTGGAAAGTAATAAAATGGAAAAAATAAATTACACTATATTAAACATAAAATATAATTACTCTGATTTTGAAGGTGATTATGTTGCAATTACTACACAATTAGGTAGTAAGACTAATATAATAAAAATAAGTTACGAATTAGCAGTTAGTTCAGGTTTTATAAATCCTAACGCATTAAAACAATATAACATATAATAAAAACACGAAATAATGGATGATAATATAAAATATATGCTAGAACAATTAGGTAAGCAAAAAACTGAAAGAGATAGACAACTATGTTTATTTAATTGGATTAAGTGCGGAACAATAGGATTTAAAGAACATCAAGAGTTAATTAAGTATTTGGTTATACCTAATGATAAAGCACTTACATTTAGATTTAGTGATTGGATAAAAATAAAAGAAGAGTTACCGCCTTTTGATGTTCAAGTACTAACATGGAATGAAGTTGATGGTATTGAGCCAGCAAAAACAGACATGCTAAAGGCTGTGGTTAAAAACAGTAAAGGCATTACCTATGAATGGTACGGAAACAGCTATCCTACACATTGGATGAAACTACCTGAAACACCTTTAGATAATTAAATTAACATGAGAAAATTAATTGATATAAAAGAAGAGGACGTGCAACCATTAAAGATATTAGCGGTTAAAGCAAACAAAGACTTAAAAAACTACATACAGGACGTATTGAGTGAGCACGTGTTGAAGGCAAAAAAATAATTGTAGTTAACGGATTTGTATATGATTAGATTTTAACGGGTTAAAAAACAGAAATTATGAATGGTAAAGTAAAAGAATTAATAGAATTGTACGAAGCAATTTTACACGGTACAAATAAAAGCATTGGATTATTTGACTGCTATGACACTTATTACTCTGGGTGTTGGGATGAGGAACTAAAGAAAGTGGAAAATTTGAAACAAGAATTAGTTAAAAATTAATTATATACATAGTTGTGTGCCGAAAGGCTTGTAGTATTGTTGGTAGCAACGCAATTACGCTTTAAATAAGGAACTGGCTTAAGACAGATATTTAATTGTAAACAAATAGACTTAGCCAACAATATTACACACAACGAATGGTAATATGGTTAAGCGATAGCGACCCGATAGGGTTAACTATATTACGTGTTGTACACTGTATGGCGACTTAACAGAACGAAACTTAGACCGAAGCACAGAACTTAGTATTTATTTTTTTGTGCGGTGGCAAATATTAATTTGAAAAATTAAAACTTATGAAATACTTAGGAAGTAAAAACAGAATTGCAAAGCATATACTACCAATAATGCTTGAATACAGAACACCTGAAATGACTTGGGTTGAGCCTTTTGTTGGTGGGGCTAATATGATTGATAAGGTTGAAGGTAAAAGAATAGGTGCAGACCTAAATGAATACCTGATTGAAGCACTAATATTGATTAGGGATAACCCCGAAAAAATACCTGACTTAATAACAGAGGATGACTACCAAAAACTAAAGCAAGAAATGAAAGTTGATGGACTTACAGGATTTACTGGATTTGCAATGAGTTTTGGTGGTAAATTTTTTGGTGGATACAGAAGAGATGTAGCTGGAACAAAAGGCTGCATTGAAAATATGAAAACGCAGACCCGAAGAAGTAAACAAAACGCCATTAAACAAAGTAAGAACTTAAAAGGTGTGAAACTTATTAATTGTAGCTATGATGAACTGCCACTGAATAGTGATAACTGTTTGATTTATTGTGACCCACCATACGAAGGAACTACAAGCTACCGAGATGGGTTTGACCACACTAAATTCTGGAACTGGTGCAGAGAAATGAGTGATAGAGGACACATTGTTTTTATTAGTGAATACAACGCACCTAATGACTTTAAATGTGTATGGCAAAAAGAGGTAGCTACCACAATAAGTAAACAGAAAGGAAAGAAGGATATTGAAAAACTTTTTATTGCCCCATAAGGGCAAAAGAGGGAAGGAAAAAATAAATACGGTATGATTAGCACTAACCTTGATACGAGGACGGAGCTAAGCCATATTGTGTACAACGCTAACGTGTATGGTGACGTTGCGACAAATGAATTATTATGAAACAATTTAAATATTTAGGAATTAACGATATGGGAAAAACGACCACAAGTACAAAAGAGCAATGCGCTATACACAATGTTGTTGATAGTGCTTTATGGAAAGACGAAAAGCACAGCCATTTTTGGGTTGAAGATGGCGAACTATACGAAAGTTATAATACTATTAGAGGTTTACGTTATAGACACAGACTTTCTGTAAATGGCGTAGCGGATTGTGATAACTGCCCTTTGGATATGTTACTGTATATAGTAAAAGAGTACATAGAAGATTAAGCATTATCTACAACGGAATTGTGTATGGTATGTTGCGTATAAGTACACGGAAATTATCGGATTAAAAACTAAAAAAATTAATAATAACAAGCCTTTAAAATAGCAATAAGTAGCAATAGATTATACACGTTGTTATATACTGTGGCGGTTTTAAAACAAAAACATTATGAAAATTGAAATACCTAAAAAATACGAAAACGTTGAAATAAATAGCGAAAATTGGTTTATAGCCAAGAGTTCTACTGACTTAATAAAAGTACAATTACCTAAGCCTAAAAAAATATGGTGGGTAGATGGATATACCGTTTATGACACTTATTTTGAAGTAACACTTGTTGATGGTAAACAAAAACGTTAGCCATTGTATATAACTAGGATTATGTCAAATTAAACTGTTCAAAATACTGTGAATTAGATAGTTATGTAATTAATAAAACTAGATGAAATTAGTGTTTTGTAATTAAAATAATTTTTGTATATTGCAGATAATTTTTATATGGTAGGAATTTTAGAAAAAATAGCGTTAGTACAGTGTTACATGCATCACAAAAAAGATGTTGAAGTGGATATACAACCACCGTCTAATCTCAGACAAATGTTATTGTTAAACAATGCTTATAAAGTAGCTTACGAATATTTTAAGTAATGGCAGGTGCACCAAAAGAAAATAAGAACGCTGAGAAATGGACTTTGGAAGAGTCTATGAACTTTTTAAATAAAGCTATCCAAACAGCTAAAAAGAAAAGGTTTGATTTTATAGGTGAAGTAGCTCAAGAGTTAGATACTTACAGAGATATATTCACTTATTTAAAAGATAAATTCAATGAGTGTAAACCACTGTATAAGAGGTTAGAGCAAGAGTGTGAGGCAAATTGTTTTGCGCACGGAAAAAACGGCGACATAATACCAAGCCTTGCAATTGTTAACTTAAAGAGCAATCACGGTTGGACTGATAGAGTTGATAACACTTCTAAAGGCGAGGAACTAAAACAAACTACAAATATAATAAATCTAGGCGGTGGTGTAAATCCAGATTAAGTTACTGATTAAATATGTCAGAGTTTAAGTTACTTATAAAACAAGAACATGCGACCTATTACTTAAAGGATGAAACAACAACCGAGGTTCTTTATGGTGGTGCAGCTGGTGGTGGTAAAACTTCTTACGGTTGTTTGTGGTTAATTGAACAATCTCAAAAATACCCAGAGTCTAGGTGGTTAATGGGTAGGTCTAAACTAAAGACATTAAAAGAAACTACTCTTAACACCTTTTTTGATGAGGCAAAGAAACTAGGATTAACCGATCAATTCACATTTAACTCACAGTCTAACATTATTTATTGGAATAACGGAAGTCAAATAATACTTAAAGATTTATTTTTATACCCTAGTGACCCCGAATTTGATAGTTTAGGTTCTTTAGAAATTACTGGTGCTTTTATTGATGAGTGTAATCAGATAACTTACAAGGCGTGGCAGATAGTTAAATCTAGGATAAGATATAAATTAAAAGACTTTGGATTAATACCTAAACAGCTAGGAACTTGTAACCCTGCTAAGAATTGGACGTATAGAGAGTTTTACAAACCTAATAAGGAAGGAACTATAAAAGAATATAGAAAGTTCGTTCAAGCCTTACCAACTGATAACCCTTTTTTACCTCAATCTTACTTAGACTCGTTGTTAGAATTAGACAATAGTAGTAAACAAAGACTTTATTATGGTAATTGGGATTACGACGACAATCCTTATGCATTATTTGATTACAGCGATATATTAAACATATTTACTAACGAATTTGTAGAGCCAACTAATCAAATGTATTTAACAGCAGATATTGCTTACGAGGGTTCAGATTTGTTTGTTATAGGTATTTGGGACGGTTTAATACTTAGAAAGATAGTAGCTATTGATAAAATAGACGAAACAATGGTATCTAAAAAGATACATGATTTAAGGATTGAAAACAGCGTACCTTTAAGCAATGTAGTTTATGATGCAGACGGATTGAAAAGATTTGTAAGACATAGTGCAGAAAGTGGTTATCTTTACGGTGCTAATGAGTTTCATAATAACGGACGACCTATAAAAATCGAGGGTAAATTAGAAAACTTCTTTAACTTAAAAGCTCAATGTTACTATGAGTTAGCTGAGCAAGTAAAGAATAATAAGATATACATACAAGATAAGAAGTACAGAGAGCAAATAATTGAGGAATTAGAGCAGATATGTAAGCTACCTTTAACTGACGACGGAAAGATAAGACTAGAAAAAAAAGACGACTTAAAAGAGCGTTTAAGACGTTCACCAGACTTTGCCGACATGATGATGATGAGAATGTTTTTTGAACTTAAACAAGATAATTACGATATAATTTGGTAATTATTTCAAAATTTTGTATAAATTTGTAAAAATTAGGCTTAATGACTTATAAAGAGAAAGATATAATTGCTTTACTTAAACAACACTCAGAAGATACTGAACAGTGGATTAAGAACGCAAGAAAAGAACATAAGACACTTAACGCTCTTGTAACAGGTAAAGACTTCCACGAAGAGTTAATAGAGCGCATTGAACATTTAGAGAGTGCCGACCGTGCAAAAGTAAGAGAGAAATATTCTAAAGATATTAGAGATTTATTCGATAGAGTAATGAAGAAGCGACAAAATGTATTTGATGCTTCGGGTGGTTCAGAGAGTTACGATATATCAAGCGATAAAATAAAAGAAGAGTTTGAAGAATATCTATCAAGTTTTAAGTCTAACAAATCACTTTATAAATATCTTTCCGAGGCTTATTTTCAACTAACAGATATTGACCCTAACGGAATTATAATGTTAGAGTATCAAACAGAACCAGACGTTAAGTTATATCCTGTTTATAAATGCATTGATGATATAAGATACTACAAGTCTAACGGTCAATTAGTAGATTACATAGTTTTTGAACCAGAGATACACGAAGATACTTTAGTGAAAAAGTGGCGTTTTATTGATGACGCTAAGGATTACACATTTATAGAGGTTGCAGGGGAATTTACATTAGATACTGATAACACGTTTGAACATCCGTTTGGTAAAGTCCCTGTATTAATTCTTTCAGAGCGTGTTAAAATAGGCTCAGAAGAACGTTATAGTCCTATCGATAAAGTTACACAGTTAGCAAAAGATTACGCAAGAGATAAGAGTGTGCTAACTATTTACAAATTTCAAAAGGGTGCGCCTCTACATTGGCGTTATGGTTCTGTTAAGTGTAAAGACTGTAACGGACTAGGTAAGACAGGTAATAATACCTGTACTACTTGCGACGGAAAAGGACAACCAAGGAAAGTAGATGTTTCAGATGTAAATTACATTCCTGTACCAAAAGAGGGGCAACCATTTATAGGCGACAAAATAGGTGGTTTTATTAGTCCAGATTTAGACACTTGGAAGCAATACAAAGAAGATTTAAGGGATGCAGAAATATTAATCGATGATACGATTTGGGGAACTGATAAAACGCATTACGACAATAAATCAAACGAAACTGCAACAGGTCGTTATATAGATGTTCAACCAATAATGAACACTTTAAACGCTTATAGTGACGTTGTTGAGTATGTATATAACACTTTAGCTAATTGGACGCTAAATTTTATCGACCAAACAAAAAACAAAGACGAAGTGGAATATACACGCTCTTTTGGTCGTAACTATATTATTGAAAGTCCAGACGTATTAACCGAAAGATACAACAAGTCTAAAGCAGGTGGGGATAACAATACAATATTAGACAAGCAATTAGAAGAGATTATATTATCTAAGTATAAATCAGACCCTATAATGCAATCTAAGATGCTTAAAAAAGCTAAAGTAGAGCCTTATGTGCATTTATCAACAAAAGAGGTGTATGATTTTTTTGGTGCTATTGAAGCTAATAAAAAAGTATTGTTTCAGAAGTTCTGGCAAGAAGCGGACAAAGACAAAAAAGTAGAACAGTTAGATAAGGAATTTAACGAGTATTTTAATAGTAATAATTTAATAACAAATGAAAGCAGCACAAAAGAGAAGGCTACTGACGAAGAACAGGGACAATGAGTTTATCAATAATGATAACTACGAGGTTCTAAGAAATCGCTCTATTATACAAGAGCAAGTAATTGAAGAGTCTGAAATGACTTATAAGGAAACAGGTATTATTTGGGTTGTAGATCAAGAAGCTACACTTGAATGGTTAGAAGCAAAGGAAGGTAAGAAACCATCTAAAAAAGAGGTTTTAGAGTATGACGGTTTAGAAATCACAGAAGATAATATCGACCAGTTTATTGAGGACAACGAAATTAGCTTAGGACGTGCAAAGTCTGTAGAAGCTAAGTTAAAGAAAGTTAAAGAATTTATTAATAAGTAATATGAAAATTAGAATTGGGAACAAAACTTTTGAGGTATCAAAAGAAGAGTTGGATGGCAATCCAGAAGAAATCACTTTAGAATTTGAAGGAACTTTAAGAACGCAAGAAGAGGAAGCAACTTTTATCGAAAACCATAAAAAGGATGCTAGGACTGAAGGTGCTGAAAAGGCAATTAGAACAAAGGCAGACGAATTAGGCTTAGAAATAGACGGAAGTAAACGAAACATCGATGATGTATTTAAAGCCTATGAAAGAAAGATTTTAGCAGATGCTAAGATTGAGCCAGAGGAAAAGTTAAAAAAGATAACCGCTACATTAGAGGAAAAGGAAACCGCTCTACAAAATGCTTTAGGTAAGATTAACGAAAAGGACAACGAGTTCAAAACATTTAAGCGTGGAATGAAGTTAGATAAGTTCTTAGAAGGCGCAATACCTGAAAAAACTTTACTACCTAGGGAAGATATGAAATTAATAATTAAAAATAAATTAAGTTTTGATTTTGATGATAATGATAATATCGTGCCTTTAGATAAAGACGGTAACGTATTAAAAGACCCTACAACAGCGAACGCACGTAACCCAAAAGATGTAGTAGATTTATTCTTTAAGGATAACCAAAACTACTTAAAAGGTGTTGAAGGTGGTGCAGGTGGCTCAGATAGCTCGAGAAAAGGAAGTAAGAAAACTTTAGATGAGTTTATTGAAGAGCAGAAAGCAAAAGATATATCTGTTAACTCAGCAGAGTTTAATACTAATCTTAACGAGCAAATTAAACAAGGATTAGTAGAGGTATGAAAATAGGTGATATAACTGTAAAAGATTTAGGTGATTTCTGTGGTAGTGAGTGTGGTGATTATAAGCCAGATTATTGTAAAACAAATCAATGTAAATCATGTGGAAATAAAGAGTTTAGACGCACTTTTTTATACAGAATATTTAATAAGAAAGAAATAAGTTATCTATCTAAGGATGGTAAATTTATAATACCTGCAATTCAGTATTCTTTATTTAATAAGGTGTTTTTTAGTCACAAATACAATAAAATATTTAGTAATTGGTTAGTATATTTTAAATCTAAATATAAAAAACACCCAATTAACACTAAGATTTATTACAAAGAGTCTGATATGATTAATAAATATGGTACTAAGTGGCAAATACCAACAAATAAGGATTGGGTAATACAATGATAGAACAATTAAAAAAATGGGGCTTTAAAACAGCCCCTACTTTAAATCAGTTTGTTAAATCAAATAAAAGCAAAACAGATATACTTAATTATACGTTGTTTTTAGATAAGATACCTAAAAGGACTGACTTTATTAACTTTGATGATGAAGGCTTTGCGTTAAACGACAATGTACCTTTGTTTAAAGGGTGGTATGCTTGCGGTGAAGCGTCAAATGATAAGATAAAAGTTGCTAGGAACGGCGATAATTTAGTATATTTCGATACGAAAGACGGTGTTATAGTTGTTAATCATACAAATATGAGCGACCAAACAACGTATAACGATTTATTTATATTTTTTGAGGGTAAGTTAGAACTTGAGTAATGATAGGATACTACACAACAGATATAACTTACGATGTAGATGTTTACTACATTTATAAATTTAAACCTAGTGACTTTTTATGATTTATAAACTGCAATTATACGTATACAACACTAAAGAAGAGGTTTTCGAGTATAGAGATTTCTATTGTGATGTTACAACGATATCGGGTTTTTATATTCCAAACGTTGAAGAAGATAACGAATTAACTATAAACATCTTTATAGGTAGTGAGTTAATCAATATAAAGCAAGAGAAACATATAACAGATTATTTGTACAATGAGTTCGTAAATAAGGCAATTGAAAAATAAATCTTAAATTTCTTGCATATATTAAATATTTTTTTATTACTTTTGTAATTATTAGACAATGTTGTGAAACATCGTAACAAAATTAACATACATTATAAGCGTATAAGCCTATATTAATTTATAGACTCATACGCTTGTTTTGTTGTTGGAACTTTCCGAAGTAGGACTACTTCAAGAATTGACCGAGCAGGTTCGCTCAAATTTAATCATTTTTTTAATTAATACTTTTAACAATGGCAAATTACACATTGGCGAATCTCGTTAAGGCTCAAATAAAAATGCAAGGCGAGTTCGCAGCAAACGACCAAAGGTTTAGAATACCAGAAGTCTTTAAATTATTCTTAATAGGTGCGGAACAGTTTTTTCCTTCCTATAAACAACTTAAAACGTCAGATACTAGAGCAGTTGAGGCTAACTATTTCGAGAGAACAGCACAAACTCTTTTAACTTCTGGACGTTCACACAACCATACTGGCGCAGGTGGCGATAGTGGGGTATTGGCTCTTAACTGGCAAACTTACTCTACTACGTTCTCTATGACATTGAAACAAGCAGACACTTCTGTTTACTCATGGCAAGAAGAGTTCGACAACGAAATTAGAAATAAAATCATTGATTTTGCAGACGGTTTAGACTCTGTAGCTTCAACGTATTTATTCTCTAATCGTTCGGGTGCTTCTGACGGTGCAGTAGCTTCTAAAGTTACTTTTAACGCTACTAACGATGTTTATGTTGTTGGTGGTGCTTACAAAGATGAAATCGGGACACTTATTAAAGTTGTTGCTGATATTAACAAGTATCAAGGGCAAGTAGTTGACGTAGTATGTGATTCTTTATTATATACTAATATGTTAAAGTTAGCTAACCAAGGCGCAGGTAACGCAACTAACACATCTTTCCAATTTGCAGGAACTAGATTTATTCACGACCCATCACTAGGTGCTAAGGCTTCTGCTTTAGATGCTACTTATGTAGAAGGATTTGCAATTGCAGTACCTAGAGGTCATGTAGCTTGTGCGGATTGGATTCCAAGACAAAACAGACAAGGCTTAGATACTAAAGAGCAAATGTACGGTGCTTTACTTAATCCAGTTGACGGATTACAGTATGCGGTACACTCTTATAGCGAGAGAGCAGACGGAACATCTGTAAACGGACAAAAGCAGGATGAGTTAACTCAAACTGAGTTAAGTATTGATTTATCATTAAATCACGCGCCTAGTTCAGTTACTGACGAAACACCTATAATGGCATTCGCAATTGTAACACCGTAATTTAGATGTTTAACGTTTCTAAAATACAAGATAGTTTATCAGGGTTAGTTGGTTTCAGTCAACCTTTTAACCCTGAATACGCTATTGTTAATGCTGAAAATCTAGCAAGTGAAAGCGGTTACTTTGTTAACTCTAACCCATTTGCTAAAATAGAGTATATAAAAGATTGTCAAGATTACGCAGGTATAAGCAACGATAATTTTAACACAGTTCTAAGTGATATTATTAAAAATAGCGCAATGAACGTTGTTAATCAAGTCTTTTCTAAGCCTAGTTATATTGATAGACAATTATTATACAAGTACGCATTAAACAAAACGGAAACGGACGTTTTACCGAACGGATTTATCGGTTATAGGTTAGAGATTGACGATACAAAAAGTGTTGCGTTTAAAATTACAAGGATATTACTAGACTTTGACGGTACTGGTGACATTGAATTAATGCTATTTAATTCATCTAAGAAAGAGCCTTTATTTACGGAAACGGTTACAATTAGCACAGACCACCAAGAAGTAGTATTAGATTGGGAATTAAACGACACAAACACTATTTATAAGGGCGAGTATTATGTAGGCTACATTAAAAGTGCTTCAACTACAGTTCAGCCATTCAAAAGAGATTTTGAGAACGCTGAGATAATGAGTTATGTAACGCATTTAAATATAGAGCGTATAAGTGTACCAAATCATACAACTAACACGATATTTGATTTAAACGATGTAGCTTCTTTAGATGATGCAACAGGTTTAAACTTAGATATAACGGTTTACGATGATTTTACGGACTTAATAATACAAAACCGTTTCTTATTTGCTAGAGCAATCCATATAAGCGCAGTTATTAACTGTTTGCAGATATATTTAGCAAGTCTAAGAAGTAACAGGAACGAACGACAAGCCGAACAACTCTATAATAAAGTACTTTTAGAAGTAGAAGGAACTAGAGGCGGTGACAGCGTTATTTCTGTTAAGGGTTTAAGACCTCAATTACTTAGTGAAATATCGGAAATCAAAAAAGAGATAACCAAATTAAAAGAAGGTTACTTAGGTAACGGTTGGGAAGTAATAACAGAACTTTGAATTATCTAAAAGAAAATACAACAGGTATCGACACACCTATAAAAGGGTTGCAAACTTACTTATACGATAGTTTAGTTTGTGATTGGTCTTTAGATCGGTTTGACGCTTACGGACGAGTTTATAAGAATAAGCGAGATAGTAAGATTGTACCAGAGTATTATGAAAATAACAGAGAATACAAAGAAGTTTTACTAGATGATACTAGAGACGGTATTATGTTTTTCAGTCCTAGTGACATTACTAATGCTTACGGCGATTTATTGATACAAGAGTGTGATATAATATTCACATTCAATCTAAAAAGCCTAAGTTACAGCAATGAAAGAGAGGACGAAGAAGTAAGACAAAGAGTACTGTTTTTGCTTAACAGTTACCCACGTAAACAAGAAGTAAAACAAATAATAACGGGTTTAAAAAACGTTTATAGCGACTATAATGGTGTGCAAGAGTATTTTTATGATATGCAAGATTTTCACCATTTTAAAATAACATTAGAATTAAGATTTAATAATAATAATTGCAAATAATATGGCAGTAGATTTAAACGCATTTGGTAACTGTACTTCTGATAACACAGGTAGTGCGCAAGGTCAATGCGACATAGTAAAGTTCGGTGACTTAATAGGATTCACACCGTATAAAAAAGGAACTTCCTACGATATTACAGACGGTAACGCTGCATTTGGTGAGAGTGAATACAAAAACTCTGTAAAGGCTTTAAATGCTTTTCCTTATGTAAGTGATTTATATGATTTCACTCAAGACACACCAGAGAACGAAAAAAACACATCTTCAACAGGTGTATTAACTGAAATTAGAGCAGGTAAGCCACAATTTAGTTTCATGTATAGAGGTGGTTCTTGTCAATCTAAATCGTTATTTAACAAAAGAGGTGACTCTATTTGGGATTACGCTTTAGTATTTGAGCAAGGGATTTTAATGTGTACTAATGCAGCAGGTGACAAATTAAAGCCATTTGATGGTGGTATGTTATCGGTTGAGACTATGAAGTTAGTACAAGGTACAGACCCACAAATGACAACCGCTATAATTCAGTTGTTAGATGCTATTGAATTTAACGAAAGACACGTTTTCTTACCATTCTCTAAGGTTGGTGATATTGACGAGATTAAAGGTGTAATCGAAACATCTATTACAGTAGATGCAATTGCAGACGCAGCTACAGAATTTAGTTTCTCAGTTGTTTCTAATTGTAACAAAGATAGTGTTATATTAGATTTAGAAGATGAGACAAACTATGTATTGCTAGGTACACAAGCAAGTGCAACAACTATTTCAGCGGTTGCATATAACGCAAGTACAGGTAAATACACAGCGACGGTAAGCCCTGCATTAGCGAGTGGCGACACAGTACAGATTAAGTTATCAGACGGTACTTATGACGTAATTGAAGACACGGTTGGAAACCTTTACAAAGGTATTTCTAACACGGTAACGGTAAGTTAATCCTTCCTAATTCCTTAATAGCGAGACCCTGCCCTAGTTAGGGTGGGGTTTTTTAATATGAATTACATCGCACCAATAGAGAAGAAAGCAAAGTCACGTTTAAGCGAGATACAGATATTAGTCGGTATAGCGTTAAAAGAGCGTGAGGATTGGGTGCGTAATAAGATTAGAGCAAGGTGGAAATTAGGAAAGAAACCAGACGGTACGTTTATAGGAACTTATAGCACGTCTTCAATGGGTGCTGAATATGCGTTCTTTAAAAACCAAATTAATCCAAGTGCAGGATTGGGACAAGTAGATTTAACGTTAACAGGTGCGTTAGGAAAAGGGATAAAGATAAGTAGTTTTAACGACAAAGCCGAAATATACTCAACGGATGAAAAATATGATGATATTGTAAGCAAATACGGCGATTACAACTTCAATATAACCGAAGAAGAAGAAAACGAACTGTTTACTTATATCTACGACGATATTAACACGAAATTATTAAATTACATTTATGGATAGCAGTAGATACAAAGAATTAGAAAAGGAATATATAGATATAAGACATAGATTAAAAAAGTTTTATGAAAACAAGGAAATGAATATTAATAAGTTATGCATGGAAGTGCCTAAATTTGTTCAAGATAGTATTGAAAAAGATATTCATAGACTAAAAAAGATAGATAAGTTATTAAAAAGAGCTGATGAAGCATTATGCATATATACGAGACCTATAGGTAACTATAAATCTTCTATAAATAATTTTGATTAATATGGCTAAGAAAAAACAATGTTTTAGTTGCGGTAAGTCTTTCAACGGAAGCACAAAAGAAGTATTACAACTATTTAAAAAAGAATATGTAGAAAATGGCGTTGAGCGTTATTTCTACAGGAAAGAGAAGGACGGCGATATCTTTGTGATTAAGAAGATCCAGTTTAAAAAGGTATTTAAGGAAATAATTAAACCAAACTTTAAAAAAGGTGCTGAATATGCGCATATTTCGGAATATAAAAACGCTTAATTTATATAAAAGTTTAGATACTTTAAAGATATTAACGTTCTGGAAGATAATTCAAGATAAAAATATCCTTTTGTTAGATAAAGACTATAAAGAAGGTAAAAAGTATTCAAAAAAGGATTTAAAGCAATTTAACGATGTTTGGGAACGATTATATGACGAGTATTACGAATTAAAAAACGACTCTAAAAGTAAATCTAAACTATCTAAATCATTCAAGGAATTAGAGATAAGAAGTAAGATAAAAGAAATTAAAGACTACATAGATTTCTTAATAAGTTTAGCAAAAGGAAGTAATGTAGTAGGGCAAGAAATTATAACAGAATACGAGCAACAAGTTTACGCTAATTTAAAACTGTTAGATAAACGCATTAAACCTAAACTATTTGATGGAATAGAAGCAAATGTAAAGTACCTAAACAAGTTTTTAAACGCTTTAATAAACACTTATAATCGAGATAATGAAGATGCTAAAAGAGAAGTTGAAAAACAAATAAATAATGTTTACGAGGTTGTGGCAAATGCTGAAAGTTGGTTAGCGCCGCAACCAATACACATAAACGAAATGGTTGTTTCTCATTGGATAGCAATTGAGAAAATGATTGAAAAGAAACAAAAAGCACAGCAAAAAGATGGCAAACGATAATA
>Ga0209578_10000511_pt1 | contig 47361 bp, 34 predicted proteins | sample tdAd472_FD_187127 | JGI IMG/M metagenome (GOLD analysis project Ga0209578, IMG submission 187127) | Marine sediment microbial communities from the Atlantic coast under amendment with organic carbon and nitrate - tdAd47.2 (SPAdes)... | ecosystem: Environmental > Aquatic > Marine > Coastal >...
GCCTGTGGAATCGGGATTTCAGACCGGTATTTTGCACCTGGGATTCGACGAGACCCCGGCCAGGGAGCATTTCGATACAGTCAGGAAGTCGATCGTCTACGCACTTGCCACCTACATGCTGTCGGTGCTGATAGCGATCGGCTATCTCAGTTCGGCAGTCGTCAGGCCGCTCAAATGGTTGCAACAGGCGAGCCGCACGATCAGTTCCGGCGAAGTCGACAAGGAACTTCGGACGAAGAGTAGCCTGGTCGAGATTCAGGATTTGACCGCGGATCTCGAGAAGATGCGCAGCAAACTCGTTGGTATGAACGCGCAATTGCAGCAAGAAATCATGGACCGTGAGCAGTCTGAAACCGAGCGTCGAAGTCTCGAACGGTACCTGCGCCACGCACAACGGCTGGAGTCGCTCGGAACACTGGCCGGTGGCGTCGCCCACGAATTCAACAATGTATTGCAACCCTTGCTGTTGTATACGGACCTCGCACTCGAGGACTTGCCGGCTGACTCGCCTGCTGTGGAAAATCTCAAGAATGTATTGACCCTGGCAAACCGGGCCAAAGGACTGAGTCAACAGATCCTGACATTCGGGCGGCAGGACACGGAGGCGGAATTTGAATTAGTCAATCTGACACCCGTTGTCCACGAAGCGCTGACAATGATTCGTGCACTGCTGCCGGCGACGGTCGATATTCGTGCGGATATCAGTTCGGACATTGGCGATGTTCGCTGCGACCCTGCACAGATCAAACAACTGCTCGTCAATTTGTGCAACAACTCATTTCGGGCGCTGTCGGCCTCCGATGGCTACATTCTTGTTTCATTGAAAGAAGTGATCGTGCCGCGGAAATTGGCGAGTGAGCACCCGAAACTCCGGGACGGTGAGTACATCGTCCTGCAGGTCGCGGATACGGGGGTCGGAATGGACCCACAAACGGTGGAACGTGTATTCGAGCCGTTTTTCACGACGCAAGACGTAGGGCAGGGGACAGGACTCGGCTTGTCTGTTGTCCATGGCATAGTAGTCCGCCACGACGGCGAGATTATCCTGGAAAGTGAACTAGGCAAGGGCACACAAGTCCGTATCTATCTGCCACTGGCCGATGAAGATGGTCGGGAAGACAAGGGAAAGAGAGATTCTGATGGCTAAGATTCTGGTTATCGACGACGAAGAACATATTCGCGAGGTACTGAAACAGGTACTGGAGCGGGCCGGCTACGATGTTTGCTGCGCCGCTGATGGCAAGGAGGGCCTCGAATTGCTGGCGAAGCAGGGCGCAGACCTGGTGATCACAGACGTGATCATGCCCGGTATCGACGGGGTTGCGACCGTGCAGAAGATTCGAGAGAAATTCCTGAACACGCGCATCATCGTGATTTCGGGCGGCGGAAACGTGGCGCCGCAGGAGTATGAACCCGGGGCGATCGCGACGAACGCTTACTTGGCGTCAGCTCGAAATGCAGGGGCCGATCGCACCATGACAAAGCCCTTTGACCGGCGGGAACTCATCGACGCGATCAATGAACTGATGAAGGAGGAGTAAGGTGCCACCGCCTTGAAACTGCAGTGAACACCTACCGCGATACCGGGGGGTTCTCCCCATAATCCCGTAGAGGCCCACCCCCTTATATTGGGCAGTGCGCCCCATAGGATTACTACGGGCTTACATATACGTTTTCTCCTAAGGAGCAGACGTGAATGCCCAGGTAGTCAATCTCGAAATCGATTCCGGACCGGTCGATGCCGACTCGCGTGTTCAGACGAACGGCGACGTCGCGTCGATTGCTGTGCAGGACGGGATTGCCGGCCTGAAGGAACGGCTTGCCCGCGATGGAACCTTGTCCGCTCGCGAGTTTGCGAAGGTCGAGAGCATGAGCGCCGGATCCTGCGATGAAAAGCGGGTCATCTGGATGCTTGCGAGTCTCGGCCTCATCGCCGAACGTGATCTGGCGCTCACGATCGCCGACGTAACCGGCCTGCGCCTCGCAGATGAAGCGGACCTTGCGGCCATCGCCACAGGGCCGGAGCCGGTGGCCGCGCGGTTTCTCAGGGAGCGCTTCATATTTCCGGTGCGAGAAACGGCCGGTCGCGTTGAACTGATCATGATGGACCCCGGTGACAGCGTCGCTATCGAGGCGATGAGGCTTGCGTTCAGCATGCCCGTGGATCCGGTCGTTGGCGTTCGTTCGGATATCGAACGAGCCATAGACGCAACGTACGGTGGCCGCCCGGCGGAGATGGGTCAGATCACTGAAGACGCTGACGGTGAAGAGGATTTCAGTGACGTCGATGTCGACCAGTTGCGGGACATGGCCAGCGAGGCGCCGGTCATACGTCTCGTCAACCTCTTGCTGCAGCGAGCGAGCGACGGCGGCGCGTCGGACATTCATATCGAGCCGTTCGACGGTAATCTCAAAGTCCGGTATCGCGTAGATGGTGTCTTGCACGAGACCGAAGCGCCGCCGCAACAAACGTCTGCCGCCGTTATCTCGCGCATCAAGATCATGGCAAAACTGGATATTGCGGAACGCAGGCTGCCGCAGGACGGCCGCATAAAATTGCGCTTGCTGGGCCGCGACATCGATGCGCGCGTCTCCACGGTGCCGACGATGCACGGGGAAAGTGTCGTCATGCGGCTACTTAACAGGGGCGACGTCCAGCTCGATCTCGAGCCGCTCGGATTCGACGGCGATGCACGCCAACAATTTCATGATGCGTTGCGCATGCCTAACGGCATGATCCTCGTTACCGGGCCGACAGGTAGTGGCAAGACGACCACGCTGTACACGGCCATTCACATATTGAATACCGAGCAACGCAAGATCATCACGGCTGAGGACCCTGTCGAGTACCAGATGGAAGGCGTCAACCAGATCCAGGTAAAGCCGGCGATAGGGCTGACGTTCGCGAATGTATTGCGCTCGATTGTCCGCCAGGACCCGGATGTGATCCTCGTTGGTGAAATGCGCGACCTCGAGACCGCACGCATCTGCGTGCAATCGGCACTGACCGGGCATCTCGTGTTATCGACGTTGCACACAAACAGTGCCGCCAGCAGTATCACGCGGCTGCTCGAAATGGGTATCGAAGACTACCTGCTGGCGTCAACGCTGAACGCGATCGTCAGTCAGCGACTGGTCCGCGTGCTTTGCGGCGATTGCCGCGAGTCCTATACGCCACCACAACACGTGATCGAGGAACTCGCGCTCGACAAGCTCACGGATGCGAGCGACATCGTGCTGTATCGATCATCGGGTTGTGAGCGCTGCAACGGCACCGGATATCGCGGCAGGCACGCGATCCTGGAGTTGCTCGTCATCGACGACGAGCTGCGCGATCTGATTCAGTCACGAACAGACGCCAGGCAGATCGAGGCCGCTGCTGCCAAACGGGGCATGCGGACGATCTTCGCGGACGGCTGTAGCAAGGCGCTCGCCGGTGTCACGTCGATCGAAGAAGTCCTGCGCGTGATCCAGGACGGATAATCGCCATGCCGAATTTTTACTACAAAGCGGTAACGCGCGACGGAGAAACCGACGAAGGTCAGATGGCCGGCGAGAGTGCAGCGGCAATTATTACGCGCCTCCAGGAATCCGGGCGGATTCCGATACTTGCAGAAGAGGTGATCGCGAAGGGTTCCCGGCGCCAGCGGCCGCGTCGCACCCGTACCCTTCGGCAAAAATCCAGCCGCCCGAACGTCGCCTCATTTACGCAGTCTCTTGCGGCCCTTTTGCGGTCTTCGGTTCCGCTCGACCGGGCCTTGCAGATCATGCTCGAAGTCGAGAGCGATCCGGCGACGTTGAACCTCGTCAGCGAGGTCCAGGCATCCGTTCGGGGCGGCAGTGCCCTCTCGGGCGCGCTCGAAGAACAAGACGGCGTATTTTCTGCATTTCACACGAGCATGGTTCGAGCGGCCGAGGCCAGTGGCGCACTCAGCGAGGGCCTCGACCGACTGACCGACTATCTCCGTCGCGCCCAGGAACTGCGCGACAAGGTGCTGTCGGCTCTGATTTATCCCGCAATTCTGGCTGGTGTTGCCGGACTGTCGGTCATCATTCTGCTTGTCTATGTCATTCCGCAGTTCCGGCCGATCTTCGACGAGATGGGCAGCGCGTTGCCCATCGCGACGCGGATAACGTTGTCGATTTCCGATTTCGTCGCGTCATCCTGGTGGATCATTATTCTTACGGTTACCGCGATGACGGTGGGACTGCATCGCCTCTGGCAGCGCCCGGACTTTCGGCTGCGCATCGATGGTTTGATGCTGCGCCTGAATGCCGTCGGACTACTGGTCCAGGCCGTCGATACCGCACGGTTCAGCCGTAGCCTGGGCACGCTACTTAGAAACGGCGTTCCATTGCTCACCAGTCTGCCGATCGCGCGCGACACGATGAGCAACCGGATCATGGCGGACGCTGTGACTGCAGCGGCCAACGATCTCAGGGAAGGCGGTGAGCTTTCTGTAACGCTGCAAGCGGCCGGCGTCTTTCCCACCCTGGCCATCCAACTACTGAAGGTCGGAGAAGAATCCGGCACGGTCGATGAAACGATGCTGCAGCTGGCTGACACCTACGATCGCGAAGTAGAAATGAAAATTCAAAGGCTGCTGGCCTTGCTGGAGCCGCTCATGATCATAGGTCTCGGCGTCGTTATCGCCGGCATCATCATGTCGGTCCTGGTCGGCATCATCAGTATTAACGAACTACCGGCATGATTTCGGAGAAGAACATGAACCACATCAGGCGAATCGGTGTCCGTGACACCAGGGCGTCCGGTTTTACATTGATCGAACTACTCGTCGTGCTTGTAATCCTCGGGTTGCTTGCCGGGCTCGTTGGTCCGCGCGTCATCAAGCATCTCGGCGAATCGAAGTCGAAGACGGCGGTGTTACAGATCGAGGAACTGAGCAGTGCGCTGGACCTGTACCGGCTCGAGGTCGGCAGCTATCCCTCAAGTGATCAGGGTCTGGTCGCTTTGGTCGAACAGCCGGTCGGCGTTGACCAATGGAACGGTCCTTACCTCAGGAAGAAGACCATTCGGCTGGATCCCTGGGGTCAGCCCTATAGCTACCGGTCTCCCGGCGAGAACGGTCCGTTTGATATTTACTCACTTGGCGCCGACAACGCGGACGGCGGTGAAGGTGAAGCGCGTGACATTCTCGGCTGGGAATAAGCGCGGCTTCACGCTGATCGAGCTGCTTATCGTCATGGTGATTGCGGTTGCGATTATCACGGTGGCCGTGCCGCGATTCTCGCGCTCGATCGACACCGTTCGGTTGCACCAGGCAGCCCGCGAATCTGCCGCATTCCTGCGCCTGTCGCGAAATTCGGCCGTTGTCCATTCCGGGCCCGTCGCCGTGGAAATCGATGCGGGCGAGCGACAGCTGTACGTTGCAGCGACAGGTAACAGCTACCTGCTGCCACCCCAGATATCGGTTTCGTTTCCGGACGAATCCGATCATTACCCGGATGTTCGGCGGACGATCCTGTTCCACGCGGATGGGTCATCAACTGGCGGGCGATTGTCACTGGATTCGGACAAGCGGTCGCAGCAAATAACGATCGACTGGCTGACCGGTCGCGTGAGTATCGAGTGACGCGATGCATAGTGCCGCAGGAAAACAGCAGGGATTCAGCTTACTCGAGGTTCTCGTCGCGCTCGTGATACTCGCGATGTCCTATGGAATGGTCCTGCAGCTACTGGGGGGAGCGGCTCAAAAGGCGGCACGTGCCGCCGAGTACAGGCAGGCACTGATGGTTGCCGAAGCCCAACTCAACCTGGCAACGACAGTTCGGGAGCCTGCTTTGCTTCCCGAGTCAGGACAGGTCGACTCGCGATACCACTGGCAACTGCGACTCGTACCGGCGACGAGTGCCGATTTCGTGGCGGGACAATCCATGTACGCGCCGCTCCTGGCGATCGTGACGGTGTCCTGGGATGACGGCATCGATCGATCCAAGTCAATCGAGATCAGCACCATTCGACTCGCATCGGCTGCACTGAGATGAGCAGCCGGGGATTCACGCTCGTAGAGCTGCTCGTCGCACTGACGATCCTGGCGCTCATGCTGGGCATAACGATGAACAGTCTCAGCTTCAGCCTGCAAACGTCGAAGTCGGTCGAAGCCGCCATCCTCGATACGGAACAGACTTACCTGGCGACGCGGGCATTCCGCGATCAGTTGCAGCAGGCGGTTCCCCTGCCGCACACGGCTATGGTCGGTCTGGACCAGCTCGATTTCGGCGGCAGCGCCAAGGCCATCGAATTCGTGGCTCCCCTGCGCGGCAACAGAGCCTACGCCGGGTTGCACCGCGTCCGCTTCGAGATCGAGGACGACCCGTCGTTCGATGGTAACGGCGGTCGCTTGCTCATGACTTATCGCCCGTATGCCGGGAATACGGCAACGGTTAATCCCGTCGCAAGTGACAGCGTCGTGGTGCTAGACGGTTTCGCATCCGCCCGGTTCGATTTCGGCAATGTCACAACCTCCACCACCGTCGACTGGACGCCGCAGTGGGTCGCAACGGAACAATTGCCGGCGCTGGTACGGCTGCAAGTTGATATTGAAGGCCAGGATGACCGGGTAGCGATTCCGGAAGTGATTGTCGCTATCCGGGCGACGATGCCGAACCGGCTGACTCGAGGGAGGGCGCGATGATGCAGCGGCGCTCGAAGGGGATCGCTCTCGTCAGCGTGCTGTGGCTCCTGGTGCTATTGACCACCATCGCCGTAGCTCTGACGGCGACGGTTAGAAGTGAAGTTCGGGCGGTCGGCAACACAGTGGAAATGACGAAGGCCAGGTATGCAGCGCAGGCGGGCGTCGAGCTCGGTGTGTTGAACCTCCTGGTTCCGCAAGCCCAGCGTTGGCCGGCAGATGGCAGTGTGCGCGAACTGGCGCTAAGAGACATTACGCTGCGGATCGCAACGCTCGACGAAGCCGGCAAGATTGATATCAATTTTGCAGGAGCTGAGGTCCTGGCTGCCCTGATGGCGCAGTCCGGTGTCGAGACAGATAGGGCAAGCATGATTGCGGACGCTGTCCTGGACTGGCGTGACGTCGACGACATGCGCCGGCTGAATGGTGCCGAGGACGATGACTACCGCATGGCCGGCCGCAGCTATGGCGCCGCCGATCGTGACTTTCATTCCGTGGACGAGTTGTTACAGGTGCTCGGAATGGACCGGGACATCTTCGCCGCAATCGAGCCCGCGCTGACGGTTCACTCTGGTCTTGCCGGTACGAACCCACAGCTCGCATCAATGCAGGTCGCGAACGCCATTTCTGGTCTACCCGCCGTGCAAACGAACGCGAGCGGGCTCAGTTATACGGTTGTCGTCGAGGCCACGACGCCGCAAGGCATTATTTCCCGCCTCGCAGTGACCGTTGCGTTGGTGCCGGGCGGTGCCGGCAAACCCTACCAGGTTCTGGCGTGGAGACAGTTGAACAGGGCGCCGTTCGAAGATCAGTCATCGAGCGGCATGGACTACACAATCGCCATGGAGGGGATACGGTGAGCATCAGCGTCACACTCGCGGACCTGCGGCGTATGACTGCAGGCAGCCAGTCGTCGCTGCGCCGACTCTGGCTGTGGTGGACGGGCGAACTTCGGGGTGCTTTACCACTGCGCCTGCAACGTTACCTGCACGACTCCGATCGCAAGCTGCGAGTCACATTGCGGGACCGCCACGTGCACATCACGATTCGCGACTCCGAGAACACACGGCAGATCGCAGATTTCGATCTGCACGACGCGCAGAGCGCCGACATCGAACGGGTCCAGGGGATGCTCGAGCAGTATGTGCCTGCTACCCACTCGGTGGTCATCGAGTTGCCACGAGAGCGAGTATTCCGGCGCACCGTGAATTTGCCCATTGGAACCGAGGAGCGTCTTGTGGACGTCCTGAAGTTCGAGATGGACCGGTTCACACCGTTCGAGCACGGACAGGTCTACTTCGCGCACAAAGTGACGCGCCGCGACACGGGCAGTGGCCATATGACGGTCCAGCTTGTTGTCGTCTTGCGCAGTCTCGTGGAGCAGATGCTTGCGGCACTTGATGATTGCGGCCTTGAGGTTTCGGCGATCACGATCGGTGGAGACACGTCCAGCGCTAATGCGGAACTCTGGAACCTCCTGCCTGTGGAGCGCCGGCCGCGGAGTGATCTGCGCAAGCGGCTTTTGCCAATGACGCTGACGACAGCGTCTGCTCTATTGCTGATGACCGCTTTGTTGTTGCCGGTCCTGCATCAGCAAAGCGTGCTGAGGACGCTGCAGCAGGAGATCGAATCAATACGGCTGGCCGCCATGGCGGTGGCGGAAACGAAAGACTCGATCACCGCAATGCTGCAGCAGCAGGGTTTCTTTGCGAGCCAGCGGCAGGCGTCACCGACGGTCGTCAGCCTGATGAACGAGGTGACGACGGTCGTTCCCGATAACACCTGGTTGGCGCGATTCGAGCTTCGGGGTTCAACCTTGCGTCTACAGGGTGAGTCGGACAGTGCCTCGTCGCTGATCGCACTGCTCGAAGCGTCCGATCTGATTGAGGATGCAAAATTCTCGTCTCCGGTGACGAAGAACCCGCGAACCTCCAAGGATCGATTCGTCATCGAGGCGAGGGTCCAGCCAGCAGGTAGCGAAGAGTGATGAACCTGTCGGCATCCAGATCCCGCACCCTCGCGATCGCCTTGCTCGCGCTGGTAACCGTCACTGTTGTTCTCATCATTTTCGGTCCGGTGCTTGTACTGCACCAGTCACAGGCGGCCGAGATCGAAACGAAGTTGCAGGAGCTGGCCACCTATCGAAGGATGGCGGCAGGTCAAGAGCAGTTCGAGCAACAGCTGGCGACACTGAATCAACGCAACGTCTCGACGGACTACCAGGTCAAAGGAAATTCGCCGGCACTGGCGTCGGCCAATATGCAAAAGTATTTGAAAAATATCGTTACCCGCAACGGTGCCGAGGTCATCAGCACTCAGATTGTGACGTCAGATGACGATGTAGAGAGCAATCGTGTCAGCCTCAAAGTGCATTTGCGCTCCGACATCAGGGCGGCGATGGTCATCCTGCACGCGCTCGAGAGCAGCCGACCCATGCTGTTTGTGAATAACCTGGCCATCAGCGCACGCGCGGTGCGCGGCCGGATTCCGAATGATCCGCCAACCGTGCAGCTGGACCTGCAGTTCGAGATTGATGGCTATGCCGGGAGTCAGTCGTGAAGAAATTACTGCAGCCATTGTCCCTCTATTCCCGATTCATGCTGATAGCGATCGCGCTGCTCTCGGTCATAGTCGTAATCGAAGTCCTGCTTCTCGGTGCAGGTCCGCAAGCTGCGCCGGCCGACAATGGAGCCGCCACAGCGTTGCCGGGAGATGTCACGAGTATCGACAGCGTGACGTTTCCGTCGTTGCCGAGTTACCGGCAACTGCAGACGCGCCCACTTTTCACCGATACCAGGAAACCCCCACCGAGACCGGCGCAGGCTGCACAAGGGATCGATCTCGGCAAGAAATGGAAGCTGACCGGCATCATCGTTGCGGGCGATGACTCTCATGTCTTCATGCAGGGCATCCGCGACAAGAAAGTTCAGCGACTGGAGACGGGTGCCGTGCTCGACGGCTGGGAACTGTCCGAGATTGCTCCCGGATACGTGATGTTCCGGTCCGGCGCGCGTGAAACGACGCTCGAACTGCGCAAGGACGCCGACAAGCCCTGATTTCGCGGTTACGTGAGGGGAAATCCCCTAAGCGAAGAATGGGGACTATCCCCTATATTGATTAGGTGCTTCGGCCCATTTCGACCCTAGTTTGATGCGCCTAGCATGCTCCTTATGAGTACGGGAACCCTACGTTTTTCGATCCTGGCCGCGTGCTGCTTGCTAAGTGCGTGTGGCACTACGCCGAAGCAAAGCGCAGAAGCTGCGCACGAGACCCAGCTGTCCCCGGGTGTCGGTGCAACCGCGCAGAGCGCAGCTGACGTACAGACCAATGGTCTCGTGGAGGGCAGCATCGGTAGTACCGGCCCAGACGCATCCGAAACCTCAGTGCCTGCCGACGAAATCTCCGAAGGATCCGGGAACTTCATCAATTATGCCGCCGCCCGCCGTAATGCAGTCCTGCAACGATCTTCCGGCGGCGACATCGTTCTGAATTTCGAACAAACAGATATTCGCGAGGTCATCAATACGATACTCGGCGACATGCTGGGCGCCAATTACGTCGTCGATCCGGGAGTGACTGGGACGGTCACGCTGGCGACGAGCCAGCCGCTGACTCGTGGCGATCTCATGCCGACCCTCGAAGCCCTGTTGCGAGTGAACGGCGCCGTAATTACCTCGGCCGACGGTATTTACTCTGTCGTGCCGAGTGCCAAGGCACTCAAGGGATCGACCGCACCGCAAGTCAGGCTCTCCGGTGAACGCGGATTCCAGTTGTTGCTGGTGCCGTTGAGATTCATCGGGGCAACAGAAATGCAGTCCATCGTGCAGCCGCTGCTGCCGGAGAGTGGCGTTGTCAAAGTCGACACAACCCGTAATCTCCTGATGATCGCGGGCACCTCGTCGGAGCTGGAGCAGGCGAGGGCGACGGTCGACGTGTTCGATGTCGACCAGATGCAAGGCAAGTCCGTCGGCCTGTTCCGCCTGCAAAACGCAGAGGCAGCAGCCGTTAGTGAGGAATTGAAGACGATCATGGGGGCGGATGCGGACGGGCCGCTGGCCGAGATGGTGCGCTTCATGACCATCGCCAGGATGAACGCGCTGATCGTCGTGTCGACGCAAAGCCAGTACCTCGACGATGCCAAATCGTGGATCGAGCGACTCGACACGGCGGGTGAGTCGGCCGGTGAGAACATGTACGTTTACCCCGTCCAGAATGGCCGCGCCGAGAACATGGCGGGCCTGCTGACACAGCTGTTCGATGCCAGTAGTGCAGACGTTCGTTCCTTCGGATCGATGGGCTCGGGCACGCGATCCCCGTCTCCGGTTACACCTGGTCGCGCAAACCCACAAGCGGCGGCAGCACTATTGGGTGGGTCCACTCTCGGCAATCAGAGCGCCGTGTCGGGCAGTGTAAGAATCATCGCCGACACCGAAAACAACGCGCTGTTGATCATGGCGTCGCGATCGGATTACGAAAGAATCCGTTCCGCGATCAGGCGACTCGACGTTATGCCGCTACAGGTACTTGTCGAGGCAACCATACTGGAAGTGAAACTGACCGATGAACTGAGCTACGGATTGCAGTGGTTCTTCAAGAACGGTATTGGAGATTCGAAAACGGGTATTGGCGAGTTGTTTCCGCTGCCGGTTGCACCCACGTTTTCGTATACCGTCAAGGACAGTTCCAACAATATCCGGGCTGTGCTGAATTTGCTCGCCGCGGATTCACGGCTCGATATCATATCGTCGCCGTCACTTATGGTCTTGGATAACCACACCGCGACCATCAAGGTGGGGGACCAGGTGCCGATCCGCACCTCGGAAACGACCAGTCTTGCTACGTCCGGCTCGGATCCGCTGATCACAAGCACCATTCAGTACCGCGACACCGGTGTCCTGCTTGAGGTAACGCCCAGAGTGAATCCGGGCGGCATGGTCGTGCTTGACATAACGCAGGACGTCAATGATGTCGACCAAACCACGACTTCCGACATCGATTCACCGACGATTGTCCAACGCCGCATCATGACCAGCGTCGCCGTGCAAAGCGGCGAGACCGTCGTGCTCGGTGGCCTGATTCGCAACAACCAGAGCGAATCGGAAGCGGGCGTTCCTGGCCTGAGAAGTGTGCCCGGCGTCGGGCGCTTGTTCTCGAGCAAGACGACGACCAATACGCGAACCGAACTCCTCGTGCTTATAACGCCGACGGCAATTTCGAATGTTGACGAGGCCGAAGAGGCTACCGAGGAAATGAAACGCAAGCTCGCAGGTATCGATTTCGGCGCGTGACGTCCAGGCGGTCATTTTTCGGCCGCGATTGTCAAACTTTTCGACACTTAAACTGTATTAAGTAGTGAAAACTACTAATATTTTTTTTGGATGCTAACATTCAGAATCCTCTGCGGTGGTACGTTCAGAACGTAACAAAAAAAAACGATGAAGGCTGATTCGGTCCCGGATACCTTTGCGTCAAAACTAAGACGCCCTCCACAAATTACGCTCGCTCTCGATAGCGAGACGCACGTGTTGTATGTCAATCGCGACCTGGCCGGCACGGGGTTCGCCAACCTGACCGAAGATGCCGATGCGACCCTCCATGAACTGATTCACCTGGATTGCGACGGCAGTTGCCGCTTCAATACCCTGTTGAAAAAGGCATGGACCAGCCTGAAGAAAGGCCGCGGCAGCATCGAGTGGGAGATCGAAGATGGGATTCTCGGCTGCAGGCTGCGGCTGAACCTGTCGAGACCACCGGTTACGATTAACCTCGAGTTCGATCGGCGGCGGCGGTTCGCGTTGTTGATCGTCACCGACATCACCGAGATCCGACGTGAATACGAACTCGTACTGGCGGGCAACAAGGAACTGCTCCGGCGCGTCGACGAACTGGAGGGCGTTGTCGCAGACATTGACAACCCGGGCTCGGTGCAAGAGTCTGCCGGTGACGATGAGGTCGCCGAGGATGAACGGTTACTCGGCCAGCTGAGTACCAGGATCATCGCTGCACAGGAACACGAACGCCGCCGGATTGCCGCCGACCTGCACGACGGCGTGGCGCAAACACTGGGGGTCGTCAAGTATGGCATTGAGGCCCGGCTGGCCCGGTTGGAACGCGATTTTCCCGACATCGATCTGAGTGACTTCGACCTCGTCATCGATCAGATCAAGGAAGCGGTCGAGGACGTTCGCAAAATTTCAAGAAACCTGTCGCCGTCGATACTGGACGAGTTCGGCATTTGCGCCGCGATCGAAATGCTGTGCAACGAGTTCGGATCCGAGACCCCGGTCATTAGAGTCGAATGCTCGTCGTGCGTCGACGAGGTCATGTTGCCGGATATCGTCAAGGTAGCGATATACAGGGTTGTCCAGGAAGCTCTGAACAATATTCGTAAGCACGCTGCCGCAGAGCGCGTTGAAGTTCAGGTAATTTCCGGCGATCAGGATTTAGAGCTCACGATCCGTGATGACGGCGACGGCTTCGAGGGCGCCGAAGTCATGCGAGAGTCGATAAGCTCGATAGGCCTGGGACTCACGAGCATGAGAGAACGTGTCGAGGCAACCGGCGGGGAATTCGTGCTGCAGACACGCCCGGGCGAAGGCACCGTCGTGCTCGCAAAGTGGCCGCATTCGGCCTTGCATCTACTGAGTAATTAATCCGTTCTGGATAGCGTATAGCGTCACAGCGGACACGCTGTGCAGGTCCAGCTTCTTCATCAGGTTCGTGCGGTGCTTTTCGACCGTCTTCGGACTCAGGGACAAGTACTCGGCTATCTCCTTGGTCTTGTGACCCTCGGCGATGAGCTTGATGACCTCGCGCTCGCGCTTTGTAAGAATTTCCCATGACGGCTCTTTCGAATTGCTGTCGCCGCCCGCAAGGTATCCCGCGACGACCCTGTCACAGATGCTCGGGCTCAGGTAGCTCTTGCCACCGAGCACGCTGCGCAGCGCTGTAAAAAGTTCCGTGCGGCTGTCGTCTTTGAGGACATAGGCATCGGCGCCCGCTTCGAGCGTTGCGTGGATGTACCGGTCTTCCTTATGAAAGGTCAGCGCAATCAGCTTGACGTTCGGGTGCTGGCGCTTGATGTGCGCGATTGCGTCAATGCCGCTTGTTCCTGGCATCGTGAGGTCCATCAGTATGATGTCGGGCTTAAGTGATGCAACACTGCGGATCGCGGACCTGCCGTCCGCCGCAGTACCGACCACCTCGAATCCAGGCTCGGAAGCCAGCAGGGACTGCAGACCGTCACGCATGATCGTGTGATCATCGACGATCATTATCCTGTGTGTGTCCCTGCTCAAGTTCGGGCCATCATTCGGGTTATCCGATGGTTGCAGTTCTACGGCGTCCGCCTCTGACACGGCGCTGTGATATTCAAGTCCTGTATCCGTTCCCGGAATGGTGCGGCTCTGTACTGTAATCAAGAATCGCACTCCTTTCGATAGTTGACTCCCTGATCCGGCCGGATAGCGTGCTATCCCATAAGCCGTGCTTAAAAAGAATTATAAGTGAGCGCGCTGCAATCATCAGAGAGTAGAACCCCGCCGAAGTCCTAGGGGAAACACCCCAATTTTCAAGTATTTGGCCATCAGGCAAGGCTGTTCCCAACTGCTCTGTGCAGCACTGTTTCTCACTTTCAGGGGCCCCCAGCGCGTTCCTGCGACCCTCCATTCTCGCAGCCGAATCCGAAATAAGTATACGCACATTCCCTACCGGTCTTTGGGGGCAACGCCCATAGGGGTTTTCCGTATTTCTCGGAGGGACTCAATAAGAATCAGTCTTTATTGTTCGGAACAGTATCGGCGAATAGCGTCCGCGCGGCCGATCGCAAGGGAGGCTCGAACATGAAGCAGCAGGGAATTAACAAAACAACTGCCGTACTGCCGAAGTCATTCGGCGGCTGGTCCACGGAACAGGACTTTGCATGGTCACCGCGGAACAACAAGCAATACAACAAACACATCTGCAAATCAGGACGGAGCGCAAACGCGAGCAACGGAGTTATCGCAAAGCCGCAGCTCGCCGTCGCACATCGGGAGAGTTGGAAATGAATATCAGTCGATCCAGGTTTCTGGAGCTAGTAAGCGTAACTTGCCTGCTGGCAAGTTCACTGTTTGCAACGTCGGCGTTCGCTGTGACGCTGAACGTCGTTGACAAGGACGGCGTTGCCGTGAGTGGTTTCCGCTGGATCCTGCAGCAGGACGCCACGTTCCCGGTGGACCCGGCGAATCCGTCGACGGTTCCCGACGAGTTGCTCTCCCTCGGTTTTCACGCAAGCTACCACCCGGTCGCACAGAACGGTAACTCGGATACCGGTACCGACGATATCACTGCCCCTGCAGGACGCTACTACGTTTCGGTGCTCCCGTACTCGGGGTACAGCATCAGCGGACAGTCGATTGAGGTCGTGTCTGGTAACGAAACGGTCACGGTGACAGTGCAGCAGCACCCCATCCCGACCGCCCAGATTGCACTGTACCTGTTCAACGATAATTTCCCCGTCAACGGTGCGCCGGACCTGCCCGAAGAGACCAATCCTCTGGTCGGTGATCCGGGCCACGTCGACTGGACGCAGTTCAATATCCTGGTCGAGGAACCTGCAGGCCGCTACGGCGTCGCCGGTGGCCAGGTGATTCAGGATGCCTTCGGTAATCCGCTAGGTACCAGCTATCTCCCGAACTGCGATGGCTACGACCCAGCTTGCATTGACGAGCTCGGCGACGGCACCCTGGCACCACTGGCCGATGGCACGCTTCTCATCAAGAATCTCGCCCCGGGCAAATACGGCATCGTGGTCATTGCGCCCACCGGGTCCACCTGGCAGCAAACCACCACCATCGAAGGCACCAAGGTCATCGATGCCTGGGTCAAGGCCAATGAGCCAGCCTTCTTCGTGGAGTTCGGCCCACCAGGCCCACACGTCTTCATGGGCTTCGTGCAGCCCTTCGACAATCTACCTCTGGGTGGTACCGCCACCGTAAGCGGCAACATCACCGACATGCACATGTCGCGTCCGCCGAACTTTGAGTTCTTCAGCGGTCGGGACTTCCCGGCTTGCTGGGTAGCGATTAACGAGGCCAACCCCGGTGGTCTTGGTGCTGGCCTATGGGCCGGTCCCTGTAGTGGCCCTGACAGCAATTTCTCTATTGAGAACGTGCCCCCGGGCAGCTATCAGCTCAAGGTCTTTGACGCCAACCTGGACGTGGTCATCGCCAGCCAGGGCTTCACTGTTGATGACGACGGCAGCAACGACTGCAACGCTGGCGCGACCCCCAGCTGCGCCTTCCCCGATGTTGCGGTGTTCAACTGGTTCACCCGCCTGAATACCGGTATTTTCAACGACGTCGACCAGGACGGTTTCTGGGATGACAACGAGATCGGTATCGGCCCCGAGAGCCAGGAAAATGTTATTCGCTGGCGTGATGGCACCATCTATCAGGCTTTCCCCACCGACGGTGACGGCCTGGCACCCTTCGACGAGGTCTTCCCGTTCTTTCACTGGCTGGTGGCTGAGACAAGCTTCGGCAACAAGAAGGCCACCGGTGCGACCTTCGTGGTGGATGCCGGCGGTGTAGTCGACACGAGCACTGACCTCTACCCTGGTTTCGGCGAGCTGACACCTCTGGCCCAGTTCGACGATGACGGGGTAACGGATCTGCCAGATTGTGATGCGAATCCGCTAGCCGAAGTCTGCACCACGGATGGCCTGTCGCGCACAGAAAGAGGTCCGGTGCTGACCGCGGCCTTCCAGGGCTTCCTGGGCCAGACCAGCGTCATGCACTTCGGCAAGGTCGATTACGTAAACTTCGACTTCACCGCCAGTCCGCCTACCTACGTCGGTGAGAACGGCGGTATTTCGGGCCTGGTCTACTACGCCACCACCCGCGCCGAGAACGAGCCCCAGTTGGCCGCCGCCGAGGAGTGGGAGCCCGGCGTGCCGCGCGTACAGGTCAACCTCTACGCCGATGGCGACATTGACTCCTTCCCGCTCGCGGTCGTCCCGACCGACTTCCCCGGCATCGGTGACGTTGACTGGAACGAAGACGGAATCCGGGATCTGGATGACGACGTGATCGACGATATCAACGGCGACACATGCGTGACGTTGGCTGACGTAGATAACTACCCCTTTGACAACTTCCCCGGTCCTGAGGACGTCAACTACGTGCTGGCGGACGTTGTAACCTGCACGTTTGAAAATGATGTCAATGAGACGGGGGCCACCTTCGACTTCGGCGATGCTGTTCAGGTGACCTGGACTGATAGCTGGGACGACAGCCTGCCGACCGGCTGCCAGGGCGCCAATAATCTGGGTGCCGCACCTTACACGCCGGCCGTGGAGGACAACCGCTGCTTCGACGGTCTGAGAAACTTCAACCAGGTCCGACCGGGTGTCTTCGACGGCGGCTATGCCTTTGCCGACTACGACCTGGATCACCTAAGCGACCTCCCAGCGCCGCGGACCGGTGTCGCGGCCACCGCGATTCAGGCTTTCTATGATTCGCTTGCAGCTGTACCGAACGCTGACAAGCTGCAACTGGGTCTGATCCCCGGCGACTACATCGTCGAGGCCGTCACACCTCCGGGTCACAAGCTGATGAAAGAAGAAGACAAGAATGTCGACTTCGGTGACGCGTACATCCCCTCACCACAGGCTATCGCTGCATCTTGCGTGGGTGAGCCGCGTGTCGTGCCGCCTTACCTGAGCATGGTCACCAAGGATGGTACCGGCACAGATCCGGGTGACGGTAGCAATCTTACAGATGGCGCGTTCCTCGGAGACGCAGGTGCTGAAGCTCCTTTCGCCGGTATCGAGCGTCCGCTCTGCGACCGCAAGAGAGTGACGCTCAGCGCTGCTCAGAATGCAGCCGCCGAGTTCTGGGTCATGACCGACGTGCCTATAGCGGGCAATATCTCCGGCGTCATCCTCAACGACCTGGGTAACGAGTTCAACCCGAATTCCCCGGCCTTCGGCGAGAAGTACGCACCGCCCAACGTACCGGTCGGTTTCTACGACTGGAACGGCACTGAGGTTAACCGGGTCTACGCCGACACCAACGGCCGCTATAACCTGGTGGTGCCATCGACCTTCACGACCAACCTGCCGCAGCCGTCAGGTATGTCGCCGAACATGCTTGTCTCCTGCATGAATGATGCGGGTATCGGCCCTGAGCCGGACCCCTTCTGGAACCCGCAGTTCAGCCAGTTCTGTTACACCTTCCAGTACATGCCAGGGGCGATTACTTATCTCGACACCCCGGTGGAGCCCATCGCGGCCTTCGCGAGCCCAATTACCTATCCGACGGACTGCGAACGGCCTGCGACCACGCCGATGATCGCGTCGGTGACGCGTGGGTTAGATGGTCCCTATGCCATCCCGGGCGAGTCGATCCTTATCGACTCCATGGGTCTGACGAAGGTCGACAATCCGGACTGGGACGGCACCGCGCTCACGCCCCGCAAGATTGACCGCGATTATAGTTTCGTGGCTGGGTGCACGGTCGAGCTCGAGGACGAGGCAGGTATCCGTACGGCGCTGGTTGGTACCAGTTGCAGTGCTACCCAGGCCTCAGGCGGAGTGCCGGCGGTGGGTCCTGGTGCGTACCAGGTCGTGGTCACGAACCCGGGCGGCGCCGAATCGCCCATCGGCGTGACGCTGACGGTCGATGACACCAGACCGAACCAGCGAATGACTGTCTGGCGCGTGCCGGGCAACGGTGGCAACACCATCCAGGGAGCGATCGACGCTGCCGGTGCGGGCGACCTTATCCTGGTCGGTCCCAAGGCCGATCTCACCCAGTACGACGAGCTGGTCGTCATGTGGAAACCGGTCAAGCTCCAGGGCTGGGGCGCAGGTGTCGTGACCATCAATGCCCGTCAGGTGCCGACCGAGAAGGTCGCCAACTGGCGCGACAAGGTCGTGGAGTTGGTTACCGTAGGTATGATCGATCAGTTGCCCGGACAGGAGAATCCTCTTCCCGGCTTCCCGGCACTGGCCGAAGGCGAGTTCCCAACCGAGGAGGGCGCCGGTATCTTCGTGGCCGGTAAGAGCTCTGGTAACAACAGCTTCGGCAATCCGCAGAACCGCGGCGCGCGCATCGACGGCTTCAGCATCATCGGTGCCAGCACCGGCGGTGCCATCGCGGTCAATGGTTATGCCCAGTACCTGCAGATCGGCAACAACCGGATCATCGGCAACGCCGGTGCCTTCGGTGGCGGCATTCGTCTCGGTCATCCACTGCTGACCAACGAGCAGGGTAATACCCTCTCTTACACCGACGCCGAGAACGACTTCGTCCACATCCATCACAACCACATCGCCAGGAACGGCGGCCGTGGCGGCGCGGGCGGCGGTCTCTCGCTGCACACCGGTGCCGACCTCTACACCGTGGAGCAGAACTGGATCTGCGGCAACTTCAGCTCGGGCAACGGCGGCGGTATCGGCCACCTGGGCCTGTCTGACGACGGTGTGATCGCGGACAACATGATCCTGTTCAACGAGTCCTTCGCGCAGGCTGGCCCCCGTTCCGGCGGTGGTGTCTTCATTGCAGGTCAGCCCGGATTACAGGAGCTGCTCTCGCCGGGCAGCGGTAGCGTCACGGTTGACAGCAACGTGATCCGCGGCAACCTGGCGGGCGCCGGTGACGGCGGCGGCATCCAGCTGCTAAGCGTCAATGGCGATGATGCCACGGGCAACCAAAATAGCTGGCACAGCGTCGATATCGTCAACAACATGATCAACAACAATGTTGCGGGCCTGGCTGGCGGCGGTATCGCGATGCAGGATGCCTTGCGCGTCTCTATCCGAAACAACACCGTGGCACACAACGAGAGCACGGCCACGACGGCCCTGGCTTTCTCACCGGGTGTGTTCAACCAGACCAACCCGACGCCTGCCGGTATCGTGGCGCGTACACACAGCCCGGATTTAGAGGCGGAGCTGGATGCAGTGTTCTCGGACGCTCCGTTGATCACCAACTCCATCGTCGAGCACAACCGCTCGTTCTTCTGGCTGAACTTCGATGACCCGACGACACCGGTTGTCGAGACCGGCCTGTTCCCGGCCTCGTGTGCTGATCCGATCGGCAACCCGGCTGATCCCGGTTGTGATCTGGCGAACGTCGAACTCTACTCCGCCGACCTCGCGGTGATGGACGGACCGTTCACCGTAGCTGACCCGGTTCTGATCGGGGCGCTGGATCCGCAGTCCTCGCTGCTCACCAACAATGCTGACAATGCAGCCTATATCGGCGTGAACGGCAACGTCACGGGTGACCCCGGCTTCGTTAATCCCTACTTCAACGGTGCCTTCGGCAATCTGGACATCACGGAGTTCACCACGCTGTCGACTGCCGGTGCCTTCGACGAGGGCGGCAACTTCATCCAGGTGATCTACAGTCCGCTGTCGATCATCGATCCCATGACCGGGGAATTACTCGACTACCACGCAACGAGCACCATCGGAGCCGATGGAGTACCGGGCCCTTAACTAACCCAGGAGCAAGATCAGGTGACAGGGACGTCACGATCGAGTTGAAAGAGGAGCAGATTCAATGAACAAACTTACAAGAAACGTCTTCACCATGGCGATTTCTCTGGCGCTCCTGGGCGGCCCCATAGCGGCTAATGCCGCTGTGAACGTGCAGTGCCCTGGAGACAACGACGGCGATGCGGCCTGGAACACTACGACCGGGAAGTTCAAAGATGACCCCCCCGGCAGCCGGAAAGGTCCGCCGATCAACACCAAGTGCATGCACCTGATCGCTGGTGACAGCTTTGTAGTTATGCCGGATGGCAACCCTCTCTACACCTTCGGCTTCGGTGACCAGACCGGGACGCCGCCGGACCAAGTCATTGGCGACGGTATCCTCGATGCCGAGTGGCCGGGACCCACTGTCGAGCTGGAAGAGGGTGACGAGTTTTACCTGTCGCTCACCAATGTCGGCACGGTGATAAGGCCGGACCTGTTCGACCCGCACACCGTCCACTTCCACGGATTCCCCAACGCCGCCTCGGTTTTCGACGGCGTGCCTGAGGTGTCCGTTTCCATCAACATGGGTGCGACCCTGACTTACTACTACAACATCGTCGAGCCTGGCACCTATATCTACCACTGCCACGTTGAAGCAACCGAGCACATGGAGATGGGCATGCTGGCCAACCTCTACGTGCACCCGGGCCAGGATGTCACCGGCTATGATGGCGATCCCAACACAATAGCCGGACGCAAAGGTGGTCCGGGAGGTGGCTCAGCCATCGGCCAGCCGGAAGGCTACACCTACAACGACAATGACGGCACCACCGGTTGGGATGTCGAGAAGGCCATCCAGGTCTCGAGCTTCGATGCGAGCTTCCACGACGCCAGCGTGTTCGTGCAACCCCTGCCGTTTGCGGCGCTGGAGGCCACCTACCCGCAGATGAACGGTCGTGGCTACCCGGATACGGTGGCCAGCGGCGACCTGCCTGCTCCGACCGACAACACCGTCGCGGTTGCCGGACACGATCCAGGCAAGATCACCGGCATCCCCGGTGAACTCCTGAACAACGGCACGCCCACCCAAATGATCGATTCGGCTATCAGTGTCAATGCGGGAGACAAACTGTTGCTGCGGCTTTCCAACGTCAGTGTGGACCGTTTCTACACCATGACCGCGCAGGGCCTGACCATGCAGATCGTCGGTACCGGCGCACGCCAGATGCGGGGTGTAGATGGCAAGAACCTGTACCGCGAGGTGGCTTCGGTGAACTACGGCGGTGGCGAGACGCACGACGTGCTCATCGACACCACGAGCGTCGCACCGGGGACCTACTTCCTTTATTCCACCGAGCTGCATCAGCTGAGCAACCTGACCGAGCTTGACGGCGGCATGATCACCGAAATAGTCGTGAACTAGGGCCGAGCCTGACGAGGAGATGAGAGAAATGAACTCAACACACAATAAACCGCAACGCTCGCTGAGCGTCCTGCTGATGGGGCTGGCCCTTGCCCTGTCGTGGGGGCAGGCAACTGCCCAGCACGACATCCGGGGCCTTACGGGAACCGAATTTAACCTGTACGCCTTTCCCTTCAACATCAACCTGCCGGAAGGCAGCAGCCTGCAGATGTGGGGTTTCGGCGACCAGGATGCCGGCGACGGTGCCGGCTCGGATGCGACGCACGCCGACGGCGTAGGTTATAACCTGCCTCAGTATCCCGGGCCCACGCTGGTGGTGACCGCGGGCCAGACCGTGACTATCAATCTCACAAATTCCGGAGTGCCGAACCCGGTATCCATCGTGGTAACAGGCCACGACGTGACAGCGACCAGGACGGACGGCAATCCATCGCACGGTCTGGTGACCGAGGCGGCGAATGTCGGCGAGTCAGTCAGCTACGAATTCGACGCTCTCGAACCCGGCACCTACCTCTACCACAGTCTGGACGGGTCCAACCCTGGCCTGCACGTGGAGATGGGGCTGCTTGGCGTACTGGTCGTGCGGCCGGCCGACGGCAGCCGCTCAGCCTACGGCGTGAATACCGAAACCGACTTTGAGCAGGAGTTTCTCTACCTGCTGACCGAGGTGGACCCGGAAATCCATTTGCAGATGGAACGCGGTCACGTAACCCACTTCACGAACTCGGATCGCTATGCGACGATCTGGTTCGTCAACGGACGTGTGTTCCCGGACTTGTTCCAGGGCGACTACAATCCGCTGTTCCCACACCAGCCCTACCAGTCCCTCGCACTGGCCGAACCGGGTAACAATGTCCTGGTACGCAATATCAACGCCGGCCACGACAGCCACCCCTTCCACTACCACGGCGAGAACCTTCGTTTCGTCGGCAGGGACGGGCGCATGCTGTCCTCGGGCGGGACTGTTGCAGATCTGGGTCGCTCCGACAACACCATCAACTCGGCGCCCAAGCAGGCTGTCGATGCCATCTGGACCTGGACCGGCGCCAAGCTGAACTGGGACATCTATGGTCACGATACCGCGCACACCTGCAATGATAGTGACGGTGATGGTTTTGGTGATAATTTAAATTCGGCTCTTCCGACGACCTACGAGCACGAATACTGCGATGATCACGGCAAAGAATTCCCCGTGACCCTGCCGGGTGCCCAGGATCTGACCCTGGGTGGTTGGTGGAGCGGCAGCCCCTTCCTGGGCGATACGGGCGACCTCCCTCCGGGTGAGGGTGGCCTCAACCCCTTCGGCGGCTATTTCCTGGTCTGGCATTCACACGCTGAGAAAGAGCTGACCACTTTCGATATTTTCCCTGGTGGCAGCCTGAGTTCCGTGGTTGTGGTGCCTCCCGGCACACCGATTGATTAAGGGGGGGACGCAAAATGAAAAGGTCAAATGACATGAAAACGACATTAAAGCTGGGCCTGGTGGCGAGCGCACTGGCGTTGACCGCAGGCACCGCGTCCGCCGAGGTATATGATCTCTGCGCCGCAGCGGGTACCAAGACGTTGCCGGATGGCACTACAGTGCCAATCTGGGGATACGCCCTGAACGATGCAACAACCGGCTGCGGGGCTGTTCAGATACCCGGACCGCCACTGGTAGTCACCGACGGCACCCTGACGATCAACCTGCAAAATAACCTGACGGAGCCGACCTCCGTCGTGATCCCCGGTCTGCCGAATCCCACCTCGACGGGGTCCGGTCCAACCTGGAGCGACGGTTCGACAGGCGGGCGCACCAGCCCCGCTCAGCGCGTCCGGTCTTTCGGCGCCGAAGCCGCTGCGGGTGGCACCGAGTCGTATTCCTGGTCAGGAGTTCGCCCGGGCAGCTTCATCTACCATAGCGGCACCCACCCACAGAAACAGGTCTACATGGGCCTGTACGGGGCGGCGACCCAGGACTCTGCTCCTGGCGTGGCCTATCCCGCTGTCGGCACTTCCGACGCAGTTAGCTACGACAATGAGGTGGTGTTGTTCTACAGCGAGATCGACCCGGACATGAACGCCGCCATCGCGGCCGGCAGCCATCAGACCTCGATCCACTACCACCCGAGCTGGTTCCTGGTTAACGGCGAACCTTATGTGGACGGCGAAACGCCGGATATCGCAGCGGGTGCGGCTGGGCAGCGAACGCTGCTACGCCTGTTCAGTGCGGCGGGCGAGACCCATGTGCCGGTCTTGCAGGGCCTGACCATGACTATCCATGCCGAGGACGGCCTGCAGTACAACTACCAGAACGGCGCGACAGTCGTGGCTGCGGCACCGCGCGAGCAGTATTCGGCAATGCTGCCACCGCTGAAGACCAAGGACGCCATCGTCGTGGCGCCGGCAGCCGATAGGTATGCGGTCTACGATGGCAACGGCTACATGACCAACCCCTCCGATCCCGACAATTTTGCCGTTGGTGACGAGGTGGGCGGCATGCTGCGCTTCCTGGCGTTCGGTGCCAGTGGCGACAGCGACGGTGATGGTGTTCCCGATACCTCGGATAACTGCCCGAACACGGCGAACCCCCTTCAGGAAGATGCTGACCTTGATGGTATCGGCGATGCCTGCGAGCCGGACACCGACGGTGATGGTGTTATCGACGATCTCGATAACTGCCCGAACACCGCGAATCCCGGTCAGGAAGATGCTGACTCTGATGGCATCGGCGATGTCTGCGATCCGGGCCTCATCGACTCGGATGGTGACACAATCCCTGACGCTGACGACAACTGCCCGTTAAATGCGAACCCCGATCAGGCAGACGCGGACGGTGACGGTATCGGCGATGCTTGTGACAACTGTCCAGTCAATCCGAACCCCGGTCAGGAAGACGGTGACGGTGACGACATCGGTGATGCTTGTGACAACTGTGCAGTCAATCCGAACCCCGATCAGTCAGACGCGGACGGTGACGGCATCGGCGATGTCTGTGACAACTGCCCATCCACGGCAAACGCCGATCAGGCGGACGGTGACGGTGACGGCGTGGGCGATGCCTGCGACAACTGCGTCAACACGGCAAACACCGATCAGGCGGACGCGGACGGTGACGGTATCGGAGACGTCTGTGAGCTGGACACCGACGGTGATGGCGTGAGCGACGATCTGGATAACTGCCCCGTCACGCCGAATACCGACCAAGCGGACGCGGACGGTGACGGCATCGGCGATGTCTGCGAGGCGGATACCGATGGTGACACTGTGATCGACGATCTGGACAACTGCCCCGCCACGCCGAATACCGACCAGGCGGACGCGGACGGTGACGGCATCGGCGATGTCTGCGAGGCGGATACCGATGGTGACACTGTGATCGACGATCTGGACAACTGCCCGATAACGCCGAATACCGACCAGATCGACCAGGACGGCGATGGCGTGGGCGATGCCTGCGATAACTGCCCGGACGATCAGAACGCCGATCAGTTGGATACGGATGGTGACGGCATCGGTGATGTCTGCGAAGTTGGCAACATTCCGCCGGTGGCGGAGCCTGACAGTGGTGCTCCTGGAATGACGGTCGCACGAGGGCGTGATGAGTCAACGACGTTCAACATCACCAACAACGATACCGACGCAGACGGGACCATCAACCCCGACAGCATCGTGATCGTGAGCGGGCCGAGTGGTGCGAATGTGACAGTTGATGGTGGCGGGTTCGTGACCATCACACTGACCAACAACGGGGGCGCCAACCGTACCTTCACGTACACCGTGAATGACAACGAGGGCGCAACCTCCAACGTGGCTTCGGTTGAAGTCCAGGTGGAATAGGCTCCGGTTATTTGGCAAGCGCGCGGCGGCCCCGATCAATATCGGGGTCGCCGCCAACTTACAAAAGGACAGATCCATGCAGACGAAAGTCCAAGAACGTGCATCCTCCGCGAAGCTCGACATCCTTGCTCAAGGGTTCCTGCTTCTCCTGCTGATCGTATCGATCGTCGGGATGGCGATGCCCGGTATCGCTAACGGCGCGTCCCAACCCGGGACGGTTGATGCCGGCTGGCAGCCGCCGCCGATGCCTGCTCCGACATCTTATGGCCCGGTAAATATCAGTGCCGAGACGGCGAAAGAACTTGCAGACAACTGGGGCGTTGAGGTATTGGGGATGCGGCTGACCGCCGCCGATATGATGCTGGATTTCCGTTTCCACGTCATTGACGCGGATAAGGCGCTGACGCTTTTCGATCATCGTATCAAGCCCTACATCATTGCCGATCGCAGCCAGATAAAGTTGCCCGTGCCGATGGCGGCAAAGGTCGGCGCATTTCGGCCGACCAACCGCGGCAAGAACATCACGTCCGGGCGCAACTACTACATGATATTCGGTAACCCCGACCGGCACGTGAAGTCGGGTGAAACCGTTACTGTCGTCATCGGCGACTTCACGATAGAGAGTCTGCTCGTCAACTGATTCGGATGCATGTCATGACAATATCTCCAAGAGTTTCGCTGGCGGCATTGCTCTGCTTTGCCGCTTCAATCGCTACAGCCGGCGAAATTGATGCCGATCTCCAGTCGCAAATTGACGCGATGTCGTCATCGGACGAGGTCGCGGTTATTGTGCGCTTCGACGAAACGCTGGATCTCAAGGAATTCCGCAAGGAGTTTTCGAAGCGGCTGCAGGAGATGTATCCGGACCCGAAAGAACGCAAATTGCATCGTAAGGCGTTAAAACGCGCATTACTCCTGCAGCAGTTGCAGCAGCGCAGCGCAGCATCCTCGCAAGCAGTGGAAGGTTGGCTCAATGGTCGTGGCGCCAGTAAGCAACGGTCGCTGTGGGCAATAAACGCTCTTGCAGTGACAGTACCGTCCGAGCTGGTTGCTGATCTTGCGGCGTTTCCCAACGTAAGCAAGGTTAGCAGCGATGCCGTGGTGCAAGGTCCCGGACCGGGATCCGCGCCGACGGCACCGACATACTACAATCTAGATGCGATTGGCGCCGCCAGTCTCTGGAACCTCGGCTACACCGGAACCGGCGTTGTCGTTGCAACGATGGATTCCGGCGCTGATGGCAGTCACCCCGATCTCTCAGTACGCTATCGCGGCGGCTCGAACAGCTGGTTCGATGCCTACGGGCAGAATTCATCACCCGCGGATTTCACGGGTCACGGGACCCAGGTCCTCGGCCTGATCGTCGGCGGTGATGCGGGCGGTTACCAGGTCGGCGTCGCACCTGACGCCAAATGGATTGGCGCGAAAGTCTTCAATAATGCGAACCAGGCGACTTTGAGTGGTCTGCATGCCGGCTTCCAGTGGGTCTTTGATCCTGACGGTGATCCGCTGACGAATGATGCACCGGCTGTCGTAAACAACTCCTGGGTCCTCACGAATACCGTTGATGAATGCGACCAGGAGTTTGCGACCGACATCGCCATGCTGCGTGAGGCCGAGATCGCGGTGACTTACTCGGGCGGCAACTTCGGCTGGAAGTCGAGTACAAGTGTGTCGCCGGCAAATGACACGGGCTCACTGTCCGTTGGTTCGACAGACGACCGCAACAGAATCGCCCGCAGCAGCAGCCGCGGTCCCGGCGCTTGTGACGGCGGCACCTATCCCAAACTGGTCGCGCCGGGTGAATCGGTCCTGACGACCGATGTGATGCCGGGTTTCTACAACGTCGTATCAGGCACGTCTTTCTCCGTGGCACATGTTTCAGGTGCCATGGCGCTACTCGCCGGGGCATTCCCGGGCGCCAGTGTTTCAGAAATTGAATCCGCGCTGACACAGACTGCTATGGACCTTGGTGAGGGAGGCCCGGACAATAAATTCGGGTACGGCCTGATCGATCTTGCCGCAGCCTATGACTGGCTGTTGAATAACGGCGGTGGTGGCGGACCGGGCGGTAACCCGGGTGAACTGCAGCTGTCGGCGGCTAGCTACTCGATTGACGAAGATGTGGGAAGCCTTTCAGTTACGGTTACGCGTACGAATGGCAGCGACGGTGATGTGACAGTCGATTATGCAACGAGTGATGGATCGGCCACGGCCGGCCAGGACTACACGGCGACGTCCGAAACATTGATCCTGTTGGACGGAGAGACTTCGCAAAACTTCGCGATTGCCATTTTCAACGATACTCACTACGAAGGTGACGAGTCATTTGGAATTTCGCTCTCAAGCGCGACGGGCGGCGCGTTCATCGGCAACCCGAACTCGGCGACCGCCACGATCGCCGACAATGATGCGCCACCAACCGGTAATAACTCACCGATTGCGAACGACGATAGTGGAACGGTTTCCAGGGGTAGCGGCAATTCGGTGCGCTTGAATCTCACCGGTAACGATACGGATGACGGTTCCATCAATCCGAACAGCATTGTGATCGTTTCGCAGCCAAGTGGGGCGAATATCACAGTGCATAACGACGGTAGTGGGGATGTGACTTTGACGCTTACCAGCAAGAGCAAGAAGAGTCGGCGCTTCACGTACACAGTTAACGACGACCTTGGTGCAACATCGAATGCTGCAACGGTCAACGTTAGTGTGAAATAGATATCACAGCGATGTAACGGCTATGAAGGACCTTGCCCGTTTTTTCTTTCTCCTGACCCTGTTCGTCAGCTCCAGCGCCAGCGCCCAGGTTGTCACTTATTGCTGTGACGCGACAGCGGAACAGCAGTACCTGGCCGCGATTGCTGGACTCGGAACCAACGTAACAGAGAGTTTCGAGGCGGCGCCCTGGGACACGGTCAGGTGGCCCGGAACGGGCGCAGACAGTGTCACGAATCAAGGTCTTATCTGGTCGCGGGAAGGCGGCAGAATCTTGACCAGCTCCGGCGATTCACACGACGGCAACTACCAGGTTTTTGCCGTCGATCTGACCGGAATCAGACATCCGGTCCCGGACGGCTTTAGCGTCCAGGGCGACGGCATCACGTTCAATGCATTCGGTGGCTGGTACCTCGGCAACAGTACCAAGATCGAGTTCACGGTCGATGGGGATCCGAACCCTGTCGATTTCACGGGCACCGAAGCGACGATCCCGCAGAACTGGACTTTCCTCGGCTTTATCGACTCGACGCCGTTCACCACAGTCGATATCCGCGAGGCTGACGAGCAGGGTGACGAAACCAAGATCTTCTGGGCGGACGATTTCAGCTTCAGCACCTCGGGCGCCGTTGCGAGTCCCGGGCAACTGCAATTCGGTAACGCCGCATACTCGGTCGCCGAGAATGGCGCCCAGATCCAGGTGGCGGTCACTCGTACGGGTGGCAGCGATGGTGCGGTCGACGTCGATTATGCGACGACTGACGGCAGCGCGACCGCAGGCAGCGACTATACAGCGACGAGTGGCACGCTGAATTTTTCAGATGGTCAAACCAGCGCGACGTTCAACGTCCCAATCATCGATGACATCGTCTATGAAGGCGATGAGACATTTGCCATCGATCTCACCAACGCCACCGGCGGCGCAACGCTGGGTACCACGGTGACATCCACGGTCACGATTACGGAAAATGAGACGCCGCCATCCGCAGGCACCCTGCAATTCAGCGCGTCAAACTATTCGGTTGCGGAAAATGCAGGGCCAGCGACCATTACTGTCACTCGTACCGGCGGCAGTGACGGCGCGGTTTCGGTCGATTACGCGAGCTCGGATGGTTCGGCCAGCGCCGGCAATGACTACACGGTAGCGAGCGGCACCCTGAATTTTGCAGACGGGCAGGAAAGCGACACATTCAATGTCGCGATCCTCGATGATCCGGACTACGAGGGCAACGAGACACTGACGCTGAGTCTGTCCAATGCGACAAGTTCCGCGACGCTGGGAAACCCCGCGAGCGCAACATTGACGATCAATGAGAATGACCCGGTGCCGGCGGCAGGAACGCTTCAGTTCAGTGCCGCCACTTACACGGTTGACGAATCAGGTCCGGCGATCGTCGCGACGGTGACGCGCACGGGCGGCAGTTTCGGTGCGGTGACGATTGATTACGCCACGAGCAACGGCACTGCCACGGCCGGCTCTGATTACACGGATACCAGCGGCACGCTATCGTTCGCCGATGGTGAGCTGAATATGACGTTCAATGTGCCCATCACCGACGACAGCAACTACGAAGGTGATGAGACGTTTGTTCTGGACTTGTCCAACGTCACCGGCGGCGCATTTGCGGGTGCGCCGATGTCGGCCACCGTCACAATCACCGAGAATGACCCGGTACCACAGGCAGGCAGCCTGCAATTCAGCGGCGCCAGTTACTCGGTCAATGAAGGGGGTACCGAGATTCTCGTCACGGTCACCCGGACGGGTGGCACTGCAGGCGCCGTTACAGTCGACTTTGCTACGGCGAACGGCAGCGCGTCCGCGGGCAGCGATTATGCGGCGACAAACGGCATGCTGTCCTTCGCCGATGGCATCACGAGCCAGACATTTACCGTATCAGTCGTCGACGATGCGGTGTACGAGGGCAACGAGAGCTTTACGGTATCACTGTCGAATGCCACCGGTGGCGCGAGTCTCGGCACTCCGGCTGTTGCCACGATTTCTATTGTCGAGAACGATGCGCCGCCGCAAGCGGGGAGTCTGCAATTCAGTGGGCCGAACTACGCGGTTGCTGAAAATGGTGGGTCGGCACTGATCACCGTTACGCGCACAGGTGGTAGCGCCGGCGCAGTCGCCGTTAGCCATGCAAGTGCCGACGGTAGTGCGACCGCAGGCAGTGATTATTCGGCGAGCAGTGGCACGCTGTCATTCGCAGACGGCGAAGTCAGCCGGAGTTTCAGCGTCACGATCCTCGACGACCAGGCTTACGAGGGCAACGAGACTTTGTCGCTGAGCCTCTCTGGTCCGACGAATGGTGCAGTGCTTGGTAGTCCGGTAGACGCCACACTTACGATCAACGAAAACGATTCAATGCAGGCACCGGGGAGTCTGCAATTCAGTGCCTCCAGCTACTCCGCGCAGGAAAACGCCGGGTCGCTGCGGGTCACGGTATCCCGAAGTGGAGGAAGCATGGGACAAGTCTCTGTGGAATATCAAACGACCGATGGCAGTGCGAGCTCGGGCTCGGACTATCAATCGACCAGTGGCACGCTGACGTTCGCCGACGGGGAGGTCAGTGCGTCGTTCGACGTTACGCTGATGGATGACACTGCCGTTGAAGGCAACGAGACCTTCAGCGTTGCACTGATGGCGCCGACAGGCGGAGCAGGGCTGGGTTCACCGTCGACAGCGACGGCCACGATCATCGAAAATGATCGTGCTGCTACCAATGACGGCGGCGGTGGTGGTGGCGGCGCATTCTCGCCGATGTTGCTGATGCTGATTCTCGGCTGGCTACTGATTGCGCCACAGGCCGGCATGGCGGGCAATGATCCGCACGCCAAACACCGGCAAATGATGGCCAAGACGACTTATACGGCCACGACCCATACCTACGAGTTCGACGAGATTGGTGTCACCTTGTCGGACGAAGTCGAGACGACGATCGACGAGCTGATTGCTGACGACAAGCCGGTCATGGTGCACTTCATCTTCACGACGTGTACAACAATCTGTCCCGTGCAGGCTGCGACGTTTTCGCAGGTGCAACGTACCCTCGGTGACGAGGCGTCCGAAGTGCAGATGATCTCGGTGAGCATCGACCCGGAATATGACACACCTGCGCGTTTGCAGGAGTACGCGAAGAAGTTCCAGGCCGGGTCGCAATGGGATTTCATCACCGGCACGGCCGAGCAAATGATCCAGGTCCAAAAAGCCTTTGATGCCTATGAAGGCAACAAGATGAATCATCGGGCACTCACGCTTATCAAGATCCCGGGCAGCGACGATTGGGTGCGGCTCGAAGGTCTCATCGGCGCATCGGTTATCATCGAAGAGTATCGGAAGCTCAAGAGCGCATCGTAATGCACAAGATCGTACGTCCCGCCAGGGTTGCAGCCCTGGCCTTTATCGTGCTGTGCGGCAGCGCAGTGGCCGAAAATGCTGTCACTACAGACGAGGCGACGGAAGAGGCACTCGAATTTGGCAGGCGCATCTACGAGGAAGGCATCCTGTCCTCCGGAGAGTCGTTGACCGCTGTCGTCAGCGGAGATGTCGAGATCACGGGTGAGTTCGTCGTCTGCGGCGAATGCCATCGCAAGAGCGGTCTCGGCGCCAGTGAAGGCGAATTCATAGCGCCCCCAGTCGTGGGGTCGTTGCTGTACATACCCCTGCAGTTGCCCGTCAGCCGGCCGCCTGAGCCGCCTGTGCAACGCCCGGCCTACGATTACGACTCATTGTCAGTGTCCATCCGGGACGGTATCTCGTCAACGGGCGAAGAATTCAGCATGCTGATGCCGAGGTATCCCTTGTCGGATGAAGACATGGGCTACCTGATAGCGTACCTGGAGTCGCTCACCATAGAACCGGATCCCGGTGTCACCGAGACCGATATCCATTTCGCCACGATCATCACGGACGACGTGGTGCCCGAGGCACGCAAGGCGCTACTCGATGTCTTTGATACCTTCATCGAACAGAAGAACACCGAGACCCGCTACGAAACCAAACGCGCAACAAGCGGGCCCTGGCACAAGGACTGGGTGTTCAAGCCGTACCGCAAATGGGTCGTACATGCCTGGGATTTGACCGGACCGCCATCAAGCTGGCCGGACCAACTCGAGGCGTTATACGCCGAGCAACCGGTCTTCGCCGTGATCAACGGCGTTACCAACGGCAGCTGGCAGCCCGTGCACGAATTCTGTGAGAACGCACAGCTACCGTGCCTGTTCCCGACCACGAACTTACCGGTCGTCGACAGGGAAGACTTCTACAACGTGTATTTGTCCAGGGGCATTACGATGGAAGCGCAAGCGGTGGCCAGCAACCTGGTCAACGCTGAGATCGCACTGGATTCGATTACGCAGGTCTACAAAGCCGGCGACGAGCAAAGCGAAACGGCAGCCGCTGCGTTGACCGGATTGCTCGGCGAGTCGATAAGGACCGTTACGCTGGATGAATTCAGTTCGGCTCCAGCGGACAGCGCGGTCATTGTTACCTGGCTCGGTAGCGACGCTGTCAACGAACTGTCCAGTGCATTCGGTGATGCCGAGCGCCTCTATCTTTCGGGATCACTGCTGGATGGTAACGAAGCATCTCTCGATGCGACGTTGAAGCCGATTGCGTGGCTGGTCTATTCCACTGAGCATCCGGACAAAACGGCGCGATTGCTGGCTCGTTCCACGGGTTGGTTCCGCGTTAAGCGCATCTATGCCCCTGAATATGAAGACATCCAGGGGAACGCGTATTTCACATTAAAGATGACCGGTGGTGGCCTGAACGCGATTCGCATCTTCTTCAATCGCGACTACTTCATCGAGAGTCTGGAGCACATGATCGATAATGCGACCTATACGTCCGTCTATCCGCGCATGAGCCTGGCACCCGAGCAGCGATTTGCGTCGAAAGGCAGCACGATCGCACGCTTCGACGAAGAAAATCCGGGGAAACTGGTTACCGTCCAGGACTGGCTGATTCCGGCGTTCTGAGCGCTAATACTCGCCGTAAATAAACGCGCGAATCGACGCGTTGGCGGAACCCTGTTTGTCCCACAGCGTGTAGGATTTTGGCCGTGCCGTGCCGACACGCAACTGGATGTCGCTCGATTCCGCGATCAGTCGGATCTGATCGACTGTGACCCTGTAGTAAGCATCGGCCGCCGACGCGACCGGCTTCACGTACACAGGCTCAGACACGCCAATAGCATCGAGCGTCCAGCCCGCCAGTTCGAGTGGCAGTGGTTCGCCGTCCGCGTAGACGATTACGGTGTCGAAGCCGTCGTGCTGGGCGGAGCGTCTATCGTCCTTAATGGTGCTCCATATCCCCAGCCAGAGGTAATAGGAGTTAGCGCCCATTCTATTGATCTCAACGGGCCCCATGTACACGTAGTCCCTGGCATGGGCCGCATAGGCAGAGTTGTCGCGGTAGAGGACCGTAGGCGACGTCGAGCGCTTCACCGTCACACCCGTCACTGCATCGAGCTTCTGCTCGACGAGCGGGCCAGAGGTGCTACAGGCAGCGAGGAGGCTCGCGACCATGACACTTCCGACGACACTTTTCCAGAAGACACTGTTCCACAATCGCATGTGCTTCTCGTCTCAGTAGAAGAACTGATACCCGGCGTTGATGAAATAGGACTCGCGATCCACGTCGGTAGCACCCATATCACGTTGCGAGAACTGTTTGCCCGCCTCGAGTTCAAGCCGTACCCGCCTGCCCATCCGATATTGCAGCCTCAGGCCCGGCGTGTAAATCCATTGCGTGCTCTGATCCGAGTTGATCTCGCGATAATCGACGCGGAGACGCGGGTTGATACGCCACGATCGGCCGATCGGGAAACGTGTGTCGAGGTTGATCGAGTAGACATCAGTTGTGTCGGAAACGGCATAACGCAGGCCCACGATGCCCACGTCACCCTCGGTGAACAAGCTGCTCATCACCACGTCCGCCGAGTAGTAACTGTAGTCGGTTGATTCCGTCGCCGCGACGCCCCCGGACGCCGGTGTCGCGTCCACGCTCGACAGGCTTGCATTGAAGTTCATTTGCAGCTTTGGCGTGAACGGTCGCGACATACCGGCGGAATAGGTTGTGACTTGAGGCGATCGATCCAGCGCGAACTGCCGGATCTCTTCTTCGGTGAAGAGAACGCGCAGATCCTCAAAGTTTTGCACCTGCTGTCCAACGCGCGCATTACCCAGGTTGAGAAACGGACTGCGCCGCAGATCGACCAGGCCCGTTACCGTGAAATTCGCCGGCAGCCGCCAGCTGCCCTGCAGGAACACGGTGCCAAGCTCGGCGAACTCGGTGTCGTAGTCGATGATGCCCCAAAGTGACTGCTCGGCACCGAAGTAACGCATTTCTGCGCCAACTGCCTGGCGATCGGTCAGGCCTTCAATGTCCTGCTGCAGCACGAACACACCCAGGTCGAGATTCTCGCCGAAAGGCGCGAAGGTCGAACTGAGCCCATAGAATGTTCTCGAATCTGCACTGCTATCCGAGGTGGAATAGACGGGCTGTCCCGCAACCGCCTCGAACCGCAGTCGCTCATTCATCGAATAGGACAGGTTCAGGCCGTCGAAGCGGCCCAGGACTCCACCGGTGTTGCGTGTCTGCCGGCCGAGGCGGCCGCGCAGACCCGTGCGAGCATCGGCAAGATCGGCGTAGGCATACGACAGTCGAACGTCGTTGCCGCTGCTGGGGCGCGTCTCGTCGTCCAGGAGGTCATGGCGATGGCCGGCCGTTACGCGCGCCGAAAAATCGAAGCGATCGCCACGGCGCCGCGCGTCGACACTGAAGTCAGAATACAGTGACGATTGATTGACGATCTCATCCTGGTCGTTGACCTGGTTGACGTCCCGTCGATAATGCTGCGCAAGAAACGTGCGCACACTCCAGTTGCTTGATTTCGGCGCCGGCTGGCGCGCTGCGGCGGTCGTCGTGGCGTTTGCGCTGCCGTTGGTCGACGTGGCGGAAGGTGTCCGCATTGTCCCCGCGGTCGCGAGCAAGGCTGCAAGTCGTTGCCGCACCCGATCGGCACCGTCGTCATCCGGATAGACGTCGAGGTAACGCTGGTATTCGGCTTTCGCGTGCGCGACCTGGCCATTTCGCTCACGTGCCAGCGCCAGGAATTCCTGGGCTTCGGGTTGATACTGATTCGGCGGTTGCTGCAGCACCTTGGTGTATATCTGCACAGCTCTCGACAATTCGCCAGCCGTCATTGCGCGGCGGCCCTCGACCATCAGTGCGGCGATCTTGTCCGACCCTGCCGCATCGACGGGGGGCGGCAAGTCGGTGGCCTCGCCGATGACTGTTTCCACCGCGGCAGCTGTTGCAACCGGCGTCGCGGCTGGCTGCCCCGGTTCTGCGCGTGCGATCCACGCGCCCGGATAGGCCTGGCGATAGGCGCCCAATTCCCTGCTTGCCTCGTCGGCCGTGGTGAAGTAGCCGACGCGTATGCGATACCAGGTTTGGCCGTCGATCAGTGCCTCGGATACGAACACGGATTTGTCTTTCGCCGTGGCGACGACAGGCATATCGGCCGTCGTCGGTGGCCGCTCCCATGATTCGAGGTTGATAACGTACTTCGGTGGTGGCGGGTCCTGGCGACGCACCATCCTGCTCGGCGCCGGCTCGGTAACGGCGGCTACAGGCTCCGTGACCTGCTCGGAAAATACGCGGACCGTAATCCAGTTGGACCGGTTGTCCTGCACGACGTCGAAGCGCACTGCTTCAACGAAATTCAGGCGCAGGGTTTCAGCACCGGGCGACTGTCCGTCGTATTCGATGCTGTCGAGCAATGCGGCTTCGGCTGCCACGGGACGATGCTGTTCCCGCGACAATGCAACGGTTGGCGGTGCGCCCGCGCATACGGTCGTCAACTCGAGCCTGATGCGCAGAACGTCGCTCTTGCCACTTGGGTCGTGGCTGACGTACTGGGCGTTACACCGCAGTTGCACCGAGACTTCGGAGTAAACGTTACCCTTCTTTACGTGACTCGAGGCAATGAAGGACGGACCCGCATGCGACGGTGCCGCATGGGATAGCAGCGCCAGCGCAAACGCAGCGACAGTCAGGCGAATCGAATGTCGGCTAGAATTCGGCATCCGAAATCCTGTGGCAACCACTACCGCCGCAGTCGCGATTTTGCGAGACCGTGCCGTTCTCGCCACCGATGTGGTCGCCTTTACGTTCAAAATCGTTCGCATGACAGCCGGCACAATCGGGTATGAATGCGGCGTTCGGCCAGTTAACAACCTCGGAATTGTTCTGGTGACATCGCGTGCAGGCGAAATTGCCCCGGTGATCCAGCGGCTCGTAAGTCAGCCCCATGTGCCGGTAGTTATGCGGAATCCACGCGACCGTATCGTGGCAGACGTTGCACTCCCGCTGCGTAACAAAATGCGCAGGATCCTTGCCCGTCGCGATAACTCCGTCATGGCAGGACGAACATGAGCCCAAGACCTGGGTATGGTCCACCTGGGTTACGGGACTCCATGCGGTTGTGCTGTGGCAGTCCTCGCACACGTTGGTCGTCTGCGGATGCGTCGGCCCCTTGCCGGTGGCATCGATACCGTTGTGGCAACTGATGCAGTTGTTGACGATCGTCGCATGATCGAAGTTGGCCGGGATCCAGGCGACGGTTGTATGACAGTCATCGCAGTTGTCGCCACTCGTTATGTGGTTCGGATCCTTGCCGGTCGCGATCGTGCCGTTGTGGCACGAGAAGCAGGTCCCGATCACCTGCAAGTGATCTACGACATCCGTGGGCTCCCACACGACGTTATTGTGGCAGTCTGCACAAAGGTCCGTCGTCAGGATGTGCGTGGGGCCTTTTCCGGTCGCGTCGATGCCGTTGTGACAACTGAAGCAGTTATCCGTGATATTGACATGATCGAAATTCGCGGGAATCCATGCCGTCGTCGTGTGGCAGTCGTCACAGTTGTCGCCGCTGGTGACGTGGTTCGGATTCTTGCCGGTCGAAATCGTCCCGTTGTGGCATGAGAAGCAGGTGCCGATGACCTGGGTGTGATCGACCATGTCTGCCGGTGCCCAGGTCACGTTGTTATGGCAGCTCTCACACATATCTGTCGTCTGAATGTGCGTCGGGTTCTTGCCCGTCGCGCCGAGACCATCGTGACAAGTGATGCAGGCGTCCGTGATGCTGACGTGATCAAAATTTGCGGGGACCCAGGCGTTCGTCGTATGACAGTCTTCGCAGTTGTCGCCGCTGCGGATATGATTCGCGTTCTTGCCGCTTGCCGTCGTGCCGTCATGACAGGAGAAGCAGGATCCCAGGATATGCAAGTGATCGACAAAGTCCGCGGGCACCCACACGACGTTGTTATGACAATCCTCGCAAACATCGGTAGTGGATATGTGCATCGGACCTTTGCCGACGGCATCGACGTTGTTGTGACAATTGATGCAGTTGCCGGTGATGTTCACGTGATCGAAATTCGCCGGAGTCCACGCAGTCGTCGTATGACAATCGTCACAGACGTCGCCACTCGTAATATGTGTCGGGTTCTTGCCGGACGCGATAACGCCGTTGTGACACGATCCACATGAGCCCAGCACCTGCGTGTGATCGACGACTGCAGCCGGTTCCCAGAACGTAGTGCTGTGACAGTCCTCGCAGACATTCGTCGTCTGGACATGCGTCGGACCCTTGCCGGTTGCATCGAAGCCGTTGTGGCAACCTACGCAATTGCCTGTGACGTCGGCATGATCGAACACGGCCGGCACCCAGGCTCCGGAGGTATGGCAGTCATCGCACTGGTCGCTCGACGTGATGTGTGTCGGGTTTTTGCCGGTCGCAACGAAGCCGTTATGACAGGCACCGCAGCTGCCTGTTACGGCTGAGTGGTCCATGTAGGCGACCGGACTCCATGCCGCGGTCGTATGACAGTCGCCGCAGATTTCCGACGATGAGATGTGATTGATGGGTCGAACGGTTGCCTGCACGGCACCGATTGTGGAATGACACGAAATGCAGGTCGGGCTCGTGCCCTGGAAAGTGCCGCCGGTATGGCAGCGATCGCAGGTGACGATGGCATGCGCACCGTCCAGCTGAAACCCGGTACTGAAATGATCGAATGGTTCCTGGGCGGCGGCCGTTGACGCCAGTGCGGTCAGCAGCAGCAAAGCGGCGGACATGATGGATGTACGCCGGCAAAAACGTTTTGATCGAGTGAGTGCGTTCATTGGATTGACCTCACGTCTCGAAATGAATCGGCTGAATGGCAGCGGCCACAATCGAAACCGAACTCGCCATCGTGGACGTCATCGGAGCGATGACAGTCGGCGCAACGGCTACCGAGTCTCGATTGCAGGGCCATCGGGCGCCGATGGCAGCTTTGACAGGCGACGTCACGATGTGCGCCATCGAGAACGAAACTTGACTGGGTATCGTGATCGAATTGCCACTGGGCCCAGTCGACCGGGTTGTGGCACAACGCACAGTTTTCGACGAAGCGTCCGGCGTGCGGATCGGCCTCGTGATGGCAATCGACACAGCGTTCGGGCGCGTCGCTAAATACCTGTGATTCGTGGCAAGCATCGCATTCCGGTTCGGCATGCGCCCCGAGCAACGGAAACCGTGTCAGGTCGTGGTCGAAGAACACGTCGTCCTGCCAGGAGTGCACGGTGTGGCAGTCGAGACATTGTGTTCCTTGCGTTCCCTGGTGGGCGTCATTTTCTTCGTGACACGACAGGCAATCGGTCATCAGTTCGACATCGAAAATCGGCTCGACGTGGCAGGCCACGCATTCGAGCGGTTCGTGTGCGCCTTTCAATGCATAGCTGGTCCTGACTTCATGATCGAAGCTGGAGTTTTCCCAGGCACTGCTGGCATGACAGGAGCCGCAGTCGTCGCCGAAGTGACCGTCGTGGTTGTCGTTTTCGCGGTGGCAACTCACGCACGCGATGTCGAGTTCGTCCGCGAAAGGATCTTCGGTGTGACATTCGCCACACTCCAGTTCGCCGTGCTTGCCGTCGAGCGCAAATTGCGTGTCGCGGGCGTGATTGAAACTGGTGTCAGTCCAGCCCGTTGGTGAATGGCAGTTGCCACACTCCTGGCCACTGCGGCCTTCGTGCACATCGTCTTCGGCGTGGCAGGCGTAGCAGGTTGTTTCAGCGCCCAGGAAGGTCTGGTCTTCGTGGCAGCCGCTGCACTCCGCGGTTGCATGATTGCCGATTAGGGGGAAGTCCGTCGTGTCATGGTCGAATTCCACGTCCTGCCACGCGGTCGGCGTATGGCAGTCGCCACATACGGTGCCCATGGTTTCGCCATGGACATTATCGGGCTCGTGGCAGTCAAAGCACTGCGTCTGTGCTTCCCGGTGTTTTAGTCCGGGTTCATGGCATTCCGAACAGGGCGCCTCGATGTGTTTGCCGAGCAACGCGAAATTCGTGACGTCATGGTCAAAACCGTCCTCGTCCAGTTGCACGATGTCGGCGTCCCGGCCTTCGTGATCCGTATGACAGTCGGCGCAGGTCCGGCGGCTCGCTCTCCGGTCGAGACCGTGAAAGCCTGATTTGGCGTTGATGTCTGCATTGATATCTTCATGGCAGTCCAGACAAAGTGCGCGCTGCTTCGAGCGCTGAAATGCCTGGTGGCAGGAGCTGCATTCAGCCTCGTACTCCGCGTGTCCCTCGATGACGTCGCCCGGCATCACCAGCGTTTCAATCTGGGCTGCAGCTTGCTCGGATACGACTAGCAACAAGGTCATCGCGATACCTGCGAGGTAGAGTTCACGTCTCATGCCGTTGCGAACACCGTCACTAGTACATGTGCACCGCGAGCACATGTACGAGCGCGGAAAGAACCATCATCAGGAAGATGGGCAGATGCAGGATGTGCCAGAGCGCAAACAACCTCTCGTAAAATGAAAACTGTGCGACGCGGCCCATGAGACCCGTATAGTCACGAATGAACTTGCGCGTCATCTGATTCAGTCGCTTGTGGTCCTGCGCGATAGCCTCGTTCGCGATAGCTGCGACACGCAGTTCCCGGTGAGCTGTCCACGTCAGTGACAGGCGTTGGAACACGTGCAGGAATGTCCATTTCAGGCTGCGGCCGATACCCAGGGACTGTCGAACCTGGCAACCCTGCAATTCAGCGGACATTGCGTCGAGCTTGGCGACGAATTTGGGCATCATCTTTGCCAGTCCATGGCTTTTCTCAACTGACTCGGTCAGTTCCGCCTGCAACTCCCCGAGACTGGTCTTGCGTCCGTAGAGTCCACGGTGAATGGCGGCATAGAAGTGCCTGCCGATGACACCGCTGCCGGCGACGAGCAGCATGCAGTAAAGCGCAACCTGGCTGTTGAACGATCCCAGCTGGAAATTGCAGTGATACAGAATCAGCAGTGGTCCGACGAGACCCAGGATCATGTGCATCCGGAACCAGTACTTTGTCGGGCCGAGCTTGTGCAGAATCTTGATACGCTTGCGCAGCGGGTACAGGAGCAATGCGAGCATCAGCGAGCCGCCGATTATCCCGAGCCAGTAGCCGACACCCTCCGCCGGCGTGACGAGCTGCAGGTCTCTCAGCAACCATCCCACCGCAATGCACAGCAACAGTAATGCGTAACCACGCACCGCGCTGCTGTCTCGCATGCGAGTACTATTTCGTTTCTTGGCCTTGGCCGGCTCCTCAGCCAGCGGCCTGTTTACTGCGGTCTCCAACATTTGGTTGTTTCCCTGTTTATATTTCGGTTCGTCCGTGACCGTGTTATTCGGCAGGCGGCTCCTGTGCCAGGATTGGTGCCCCATTGCCGGATTGCTGCGTCGAGCCTCTCTCGAACGCGGTTTTTACCAGGTGGGATTCGACCGCCAGCTCCGAGCGGCCGATTGTCATGAATAGCCCCACCCCAATAGACATAATCGCGAGAATGGCAAGCATTGGCAGATAGCTGAGACCTGACTCATTGCGGAGGCCCACGCACGGCGAGTGCGTCATCGAATGCTTGCTTGAATGGAACGACCGGTGCATCAATCCCCCCTTGGCAGTCGTGAAATTTCGCGGCGAGCGTGGTGCAGCGAACACAGCGCTCCGTAATGCGAACACGACACGTCGTCGCAAAAGGTTCCAGTCCCTGGAAACTTTGTTTAAACGCGCAAGAGACGTATAAAAATGCATCGCACACTGTCGCCTATTCACGACAGTGCTTATGTAACTTCCCGCCATTGTTTGCCCAAAGCGAAAGGTGTAAAGACTATCGAATCAAGTTCCTTGCAACTGCTATCCTAGTTCGACGTCAAGTAATTACTGTCTACTGTCTCCCAAAAAAGGTGAGTCGTCCATATGTCGCCAGAAGGCAACATAAAATCGGCTTTTTTCCCCGTTAAAAATAGGGTTTTCTCCTACCCAAAAAGTACGGTGTTCGCCCCTTGGGAAACTTGAAAAATGTGACCAGGATCGGTTCGAATCTGGTTACAACACTGATACGATTTTTCGTCAGCCCAATTCAAGAAAAACCTAATGAGTCCTTTTTTGATCGCTTTGTATTTCGTGCCTGTTGTCGGCATTCTTCTGTGGTACATGCACACACGGCGACAGCGAGAGGAAGCGAGTATCCGTGCAGCAGAGGAGGCGATCGCCGCCAGTCTTATCGAGCCGCCGTCATTGCATCCTGTCATTGACCCGAACAAGTGTATTGGCTGTCGATCCTGTGTTGCCGCCTGTCCGGAGCAGTACGCTCATGCTGTACTGGGAATGATTCGAGGCAAGGCCAGGCTCATCGGACCATCGAACTGCATCGGACATGGCGCGTGTCAGAGCGCATGCCCGGTCGATGCCATTCAGCTTGTCTTCGGAACCGAGAGGCGTGGCATCGATATTCCGATGGTCAATCCGGATTTTCAAACGAACATACCCGGTATCTTCATTGCCGGGGAGCTTGGCGGCATGGGCTTGATTCGCAATGCGGTCGAGCAAGGCCGGCAGGCGATGGAGTCGATCCAGAAACTCGACGGTTTTGGCAAGCAGGGCCAACACGATCTCGTCATCATCGGCGCGGGCCCTGCGGGCATTGCAGCATCGCTTGGCGCGTTGAACGAAAAGCTCGACTTTGTCACGCTGGAACAGGATTCGCTGGGCGGCACAGTGGCGCACTTTCCGCGCGGCAAGCTCGTAATGACTCGTCCCGCGATTCTGCCGATCGTCGGCAAGATGAATTTCACTGAAACGAGTAAGGAGAAGCTGCTCGAGTACTGGCAAGGTGTCGAGGCGAAGACGGGGCTGAGTATCAGGTACAACGAGCGAGTGGTCGGTATCAACCGGGAGCCGGACGGCCTGTCCTTTGAGGTTGTGACGACGTTATCGTCTTACCGGACCCGTGCAGTGCTATTGACGATCGGCCGCCGCGGCACGCCGCGGCAGCTCGGCGTGCCGGGTGAGGAATTGTCGAAGGTCGTGTATCGCCTCGACGATCCGGCGCAATACCGGGGACAACACGTACTGGTCGTTGGCGGTGGTGACAGTGCTCTCGAAGCAGCGCACAGTATCGCGGAAGAGCCTGGCACCACGGTTACGCTATCGTATCGTTCACCGGCGTTTACGCGCGCGAAACAGAAGAATCGTCACAAGGTGGCGGAATTAGAGGTGGCGGGCCGCATGCAGGTCCTCATGAGTTCCAATGTCCTCGAGATACGGCAAGATGCCGTGGCCATTGAAACGGAGAGCAAGCCGGTGATCCTGCCAAACCAGGGGATTATTGTCTGCGCGGGCGGTATCCTGCCGACCGGGTTCCTCAAGGAAATCGGAATCAACGTCGAGACGAAGTACGGAACGGCGTAGGGAGCGCCCGGGTACTAACCGACGTGGTCGAGAATCCTGCGAGTGATCAGGTGGCCGGCGGGAGTTGCTTGAATTCGGCATCCTTCGATATGCAGGCTCTTGCCCGAGCGAAACTCCAGAAGGCCATCGCTCATCATCTTTTCTACGCAATCGACCACTGTGTCGGCACCGAGTCCGAGCGCCCGGGAAAGCTGATCCAGGCCGAGTTCTTTCTGGTCGCAAATCAGCGAGAGCATCATGAATTCACGCACTTCGATGTGATACAGCTCGATAACGCCGGCGAGCGAATCGTTAGTTTGGCTGATTCGATCCAAAGCAGCCTCACAGATTGACGGCGTCAGATCATCAGGTACATCATTCTTGCTCAACGCCGACCCCCAAGCTGGCGGCTATCTGAACTGCAGTTTTGGTCAAACTGGTCAATTTGTAAATGGGGTTAATCGCCTACGCTTGCATACGCATACGACGCAAATGGACGTTCGGGATCGCCGCAACACACCGCTAACAGTAGGGTCTACACAATAGAGGCCGTCATTTGGCCCTCGGGAAAAGCCCGGTTTCCCGCTACTATATGGGCTGCGATTTTGCGACCATGAATCCACAAATATCGAGGCGGGGGTGAATTATGTTGACAACGACACTGCTGTACGCGGCGCTGTTTGCGCTATTCGCACTGGGCTTGAGTTTCAAGGTCGGAGGTGCGCGCGTTAATGCGAAGGTTTCCGTTCTTTATGGAGAGCCTGCGAATATGGATCTCGCCGAGAACGTGCGCAGACACCAGAATTTTCTCGAGTACGTGCCGATGATTCTGATACTGATGGGCGCCATCGAACTGAGTGGCGGCTCGTCGACATGGTTGCATGCGTTCGGCATCGTGCTAATCGTTTCGCGCGTATTGCACGCAGTGGGTCTCAAGCACGACAACATGGGTCACCCGGGACGGCTCGTCGGCATGGTCGGAACCGTCGGCGTGACCGTTGTTGCGGCGGGCTACGGCCTCTGGCTCTACTTTTTCTAGACCGGTACCGTTTATTGGACCGATGCCCAGTGGGCGTCGGTGGCGACCATCGTCAGCACGTCGTACTGAGCGACGATCTCATCGTCCTGGTTAGTGATTTCGGTGTCCCAGCGCACCTCGCCGTACCCACTATCGCCTCGCAGCGTCTTCTGCTTGCAGGTCAGGCGGACTTTCATCGTATCGCCGTAGTTCAATGGCGTGATAAAGCGAAGATCATCGATTCCATAGTTTGCCAGCACCGGACCGAAGTCGGGGTCGACGAACAGCCCGGCCGCAAACGAAACAATCAGGTAACCGTGTGCGACGCGGCCCTCGAAAAATGGATTGTTGGCGGCGGCTTCCTCGTCGGTGTGCGCGTAGAACGTGTCCCCGGTGAATTCGGCAAAGTGGCCGATGTCCTCGAGCGTGACCTCACGCGGCTCACTCGCAAACGTGTCGCCGAGCTCGAGTTGTTCGAAGGTCTTGCGGAACGGATGTACGCCCGGGTCTTTCTGGTCGGCGCCGCGTGACCAGCGATGACCGATGACTGACAGGGATTCCGGCGAACCCTGTATTGCGGTGCGCTGCATGTAGTGCTTGACCCCGCGCACGCCGCCCATCTCCTCACCGCCGCCTGCGCGCCCCGGGCCGCCATGCACGAGATGGGGCAGGGGCGAGCCGTGTCCGGTCGATTCGTCAGCGCAGTGGCGATTGATGACGACCATGCGCCCGTGATACGCGGCCGTACCGAGGACGAGTTCGCGTGCTACCTCGTTATCGTTGGTAATGATCGATCCCGCAAGGCTGCCTTCGCCCATGCGCGCAAGTTCGATCGCCTCGTCGATCGACTCGTATGGCAACACCGTGCTGACAGGCCCGAATGCCTCGACCGAATGTACGGCAGAAGAGCCAAACGGCTTCTGGCAATGCAACAAGGTCGGCATGAAGAAAGCACCTTTCTTCGCGTCGGCATCGACGACATCGAAATCGTCAGTGCCACCGAACACGATGTCGGCTTCGGCGGACAGGTCGCCGATGCGTTCGCGCACCTCGTCACGCTGCCCCTGGCTGGCCAGTGCTCCCATATCGACGTCCTTGCTGCCGGGGTTGCCGACACGAATTTCGCCCAGCGCCGTTGAAAGCGCGCCCACAAGTTCACCCGCGATAGCGGACGGCGCAATGATGCGGCGGATGGCCGTGCACTTCTGCCCGGCCTTGCTGGTCATCTCGCGGATTACCTCTTTTATATAGAGGTCGAATTCGGGCGTACCGGGTACCGCATCGGGTCCCAGTATGGAGGCGTTCAACGAATCCGTTTCAGCTGTGAATGCGACTGAGTCGCTGATGACCTTCGGGTGTTGCTGCAACTTCTCGGCCGTCCACTTGGAGCCCGTGAACGCGATCGTGTCCTGGCACATCAGGTGATCGAACAAGTCGCCCACACCGCCACAGATCAACTGCAGGCTGCCGGGTGGCAACAGTCCCGATGCGATGATGCGCCGTACCGCGAGTTCAGTAAGGTAGGCGGTACTGGATGCCGGTTTCACAATGGCCGGTACGCCGGCAACAAGTGTCGGGGCCAGTTTTTCGAGCATGCCCCAAATCGGAAAGTTGTAAGCGTTGATGTGAACAGCTGCGCCGAGCTTCGGCGTGTAGATGTGCTGGCCGATAAATGTGCCGTTGCGAGACAGCGGTTCCGGTGGTCCGTCCAGATAGACGTGATCGTTCGGCATCTCACGCCGCGCCTTACTCGAAAAAACAAAGAGCGTCGAAATACCACCGTCGATGTCGATCCAGCTGTCTGCACGCGTTGCGCCGGTCGCGGTAGACAGCGCATAGAATTCCTTCTTGTGCTCCATCAGGTATTTCGCGAGCGACTTGAGCATGTCGCCACGCTCGTGAAACGTCATCTTGCGTAGATTGCTGCCACCCACCGTGCGCGCGTACTCGAGCATGCCACCGAAATCGAGACCCTCGCTCGTGATACTGGCGACGACCTCGCCGTCGACCGCACTGGCCAGCGTCCTGCCGTCACCGTCGCCCTCGATCCAGCGATCCTGTGCGAGATTGCCGAGCTTCATCATTACGACTCCTGTGGCGGTGTGCGCAGACCACCTTGTGAGATACAAATTGAATAAGTATTTGAATTATTTAGTATCAGATTGTACGGTCGGCCGAATCGAAAGCAAGCGTGCCACATGATGAACACTGATGCCGCCTGCCAGGCGCTCGTTGACGAATTTCGTTCCCGGCCGACGCTACGCGCCGGGTCACTGATTACCACTGTATTTGGCGATTCGATCGCGCCGCGCGGCGGCGCCGTGTGGCTGGGCAGCCTGATCCGCGCGATGGCGGAGTTCGGCATCAGCGAGCGGCTGGTCAGAACATCCGTGTTCCGGCTGGCGAAAGAAGGCTGGCTGCAATCCAGGCAAGTTGGCCGCCGCTCGTTCTACAGCCTGACCGATGACGGTCGTGACAAATTCAGGGTGGCAACCGACAGGATCTATGGCGAACCGGTCACGGGGTGGGATGGCAAGTGGTGCCTGCTGTTGTTGTCGAATCTCGATTCGCGAAGCAAGGAGTTAGTACGACGGGAGTGTGCATGGCTCGGGTTCGGCGCTCTGTCGGCGAATGCGCTTGCGCACCCCGCGCCAGACTTTGCAGATATCGAGATAGCGCTGCAAAGGCTGGGCGTCATGGAAGATATTGTCGTGATGTCGGGGTGTACAGTCAGGAGTGATTACGCAATGCGCAAGCTCGCGCGGTCCGCCTGGAATCTCGATGATATTGACGCCCGCTATCAGAATTTCGTGATGACGTTTCGGCCATTGATCCGCGCACTGCAAAAAGACTGCGAGGTCACGCCACAAACAGCGTTTGTCGCGCGCACACTACTAATCCAGGAGTACCGCAAGGTATTGCTGAGAGATCCGCAACTACCAGTGGAACTGCTGCCTGCCGACTGGCACGGTACGCCTGCTTACCAGTTGTGTCGTAACCTGTATCGCGGTCTTTATGCGGCAGCCGATGCGTATTTGTCGGCTGCAATGGAGACAGCGGACGGGCCACTGCCTCCACCGACAAAGCTCTATCTGCAGCGCTTCGGCGGATTGGCCACCGAGTCCCCGATTGAGCAGTTGAGTGCCTGACATGAACGATATCGACCGCGCGAAGCTTTGCGCCGAACGCATGTATTCGAAGGACGCCGCATCACGTGCGCTCGGCATCAGCATCGACATTCCCGCTGCAGGCTGCGCCATCGCGCGAATGAGCGTTCGTGACGATATGGTGAACGGCTTCGATGTCTGCCATGGGGGCCTGGTATTTACCCTTGCCGATACTGCGTTTGCGTTCGCATGTAACGCGTACGATCGCCTGACTCTGGCTGCTGAAGGCAACATCGACTTCATTCGGCCGGCACTACTCGGCGACGAACTCGAAGCGACGGCACTTGAGGAGTACCGTGGTACGAGAAACGGCTTTTATAC
>Ga0209578_10000513_pt1 | contig 47316 bp, 51 predicted proteins | sample tdAd472_FD_187127 | JGI IMG/M metagenome (GOLD analysis project Ga0209578, IMG submission 187127) | Marine sediment microbial communities from the Atlantic coast under amendment with organic carbon and nitrate - tdAd47.2 (SPAdes)... | ecosystem: Environmental > Aquatic > Marine > Coastal >...
TTGAGGCCCAGGATGTGGCGCATGAGCGTGCTCTTGCCGCAGCCGCTCCCCCCCATGACCACGAAGATGTCGCCCTGCTTCACCGCGAAGTTGAGGTCACGCTGCAGCACGAAGATGGCAGCGCCGAAACGCTGAGCGCCCGCGTGCTGGTCAATGCGGGGGGGCCGTGGGTCGAGGACGTGATCCGCAACACGGTGCGCATCAACTCGACCGAGGGCGTGCGGCTGGTGCGGGGCAGTCATATCGTTGTGCCGAAGCTTTATGATCATGACCGCTGCTATTTCTTCCAGGGCACCGACGGGCGGATCATCTTTGCGATCCCGTATGAGGATGATTTCACCCTGATCGGCACCACCGACCAGGATCAGGAGGGGCCGCCGGGCCCGGTCGAGATTACCCAAGCCGAGATCGCGTATCTGTGTGAATTCGTCTCGGGCTATCTGAAGGTGCCGGTTGTGCCGGACGATGTCGTGTGGACCTATTCCGGGGTGCGGCCGCTTTATGATGACGGGGCGAAATCGGCGACGGCGGCGACCCGCGACTACGTGCTGTCGTTGAACACGGACGGGCCTGCGCCGCTGCTGAACGTCTTTGGCGGCAAGATCACGACCTATCGCAAACTCGCCGAGCATGCGTTGGAAAAACTGGCAAAGCAGATGGGGTTCCCTGAGGCGGGCTGGACGGCGCGGGTGCCATTGCCGGGCGGGGATTTCCCGGTGGATGGCGTGGCGGCGCTGCGCGCGAAACTGCTGGAGGAATATCCGTTTCTGGGCAATGACCGCGTGAACCGCTTGATCCGGGTCTATGGCACGGATGCCTGGCCGATGTTGGGTAAGGCGACTTCGGATGCCGATCTGGGCCGTGATTTCGGCGGTACAATCACCGAGGCCGAAGTCCGCTGGCTGATGACGCATGAATTTGCCAAAGGTGCCGCGGATGTGGTCTGGCGGCGCACCAAACGGGGCCTGCGGATGAGCGCGGATCAGATTGCACAGTTGGACGACTGGATGCGTGACGCGCGGCGTTGACAGCGGGCGCGCCAGGGCGGATTTTCCGATGACATGGCGGAGGACAAGATGGCCAATCATATTCTGGCGATAGATCAGGGAACCACATCCAGCCGGGCCATCGTGTTCGACGCTGATCTGAAAGTCGTCGCCTCGGCGCAGGAGGAGTTCGAACAGCACTTCCCGGCCTCGGGCTGGGTCGAGCATGATCCCGGTGATCTGTGGTCAACGGTTCAGTCAACCTGCCGTGCAGCACTGGACGAGGCCGACGTGGCCGCGACGGACATCGCCGCCATCGGCATTACCAACCAACGCGAAACCGTAGTGGTCTGGGACAAGACGACAGGTGCGCCGATCCATAACGCGATCGTCTGGCAGGACCGCCGCACAGCCGCGCTGTGTCGAAAGTTGGTTGCCGCCGGGCATGAGCCGATGGTCACGGAAAAAACCGGCCTACTTCTGGACCCGTATTTTTCCGGCACCAAGCTGAAGTGGTTGCTGGATGAGGTCGAGGGCGCGCGAGGGAAAGCCGAGGCCGGAGACCTGTTGTTCGGCACGGTCGACAGCTTTTTGATCTGGAAGATGACCGGCGGCGCGCGTCATGTAACGGATGCGACCAACGCGGCGCGCACGCTGCTCTATAATATCCGCGCGGGACAATGGGACGCCGATATTTGCGACCTGCTGGGTATTCCGATGGCGATGCTGCCCGAGGTTCTGGATTGCGCGGCTGATTTCGGTGTGGCCGGGGCTGAGTTGTTGGGGGCCGAGGTTCCGATTCTCGGAGTCGCGGGCGATCAGCAGGCGGCGACTGTCGGGCAGGCTTGTTTCCAGGCCGGGATGCTGAAATCCACCTATGGGACAGGCTGTTTCGCGTTGCTGAACACGGGCGATACGCTGGTAACCTCGCAAAATCGGCTGTTGGGGACGATTGCCTATCAGTTCGACGGGGTGCCGACCTATGCGCTGGAAGGCTCGATCTTTGTGGCCGGGGCGGTGGTGCAATGGCTGCGCGATGGCTTGCAGATTATTGCCGATGCGAAAGAAACGCAGCCGCTGGCAGAAAGCGCCGATGCGGGGCAGGACGTTGTTCTGGTGCCCGCGTTCACCGGCATGGGCGCGCCCTATTGGCAGCCGGAATGCCGGGGTGCTGTCTTCGGGCTGACGCGGGCCACCGGCCCGGCCGAGATGGCGCGGGCTGCGTTGGAAAGTGTCGGCTATCAGACCCGCGACTTGTTGGAGGCGATGCAGGCGGATTGGGCCGACAGCCAGGGGGATGCGGCGCAATCGGTGCTGCGGGTCGATGGCGGGATGAGCGCCTCTGACTGGGCGATGCAGTTCCTGTCGGACATTATCGACGCGCCGGTTGATCGACCGGAAGTGCTGGAAACGACCGCGCTGGGCGCCGCCTGGCTGGCCGGAATGCGCGCCGGGATTTACCCGGATCAGGCAGGGTTTGCGAAGACCTGGGCGCTGGAGCGTCATTTTGAACCGCAGATGGATGACGCGACCCGGGCCGAGAAATATGATCGTTGGGGACGGGCAGTACAGGCGACTTTGGGCGTCTGAGCGGTGTGATATCGCTGCCGGAAGCGCGGGTTGATAGATGCGCCTCCGGCGGGGATATTTTGGGGTCAATGATGTTCCCAGGTTATTCGGCGGCCGATTTGAAACGGTCGCAGAGGACGTAATCCCAGCCGGTTGAATAATGGCTGCGGGCGGCCTGCGCGGCTTGCGGGATTGCGTTCCAGCCATCATGGATCAGGGTGACGCGGGTGCCGGTTCCGTCCGGGTCGAAGATTATGGTGAGGTATGTGACCTCATCCTCGGGGCGGTCCAATTGCCAGGTCATGGCGAAGGATTTGCCGGGCTGCCAGGTGACGACCTTGCCCCAGACAACTTCGGTGCCGTCGTGTTTGGTCTCGGTCACGTTTCCGCCGACCTCTGGCGAAATGCGCACGTCGCGGGCCACCTTGCCGTCGCCCGCGGACAGCGAATGCTTGTCGAGCGGCCACCAACTGGACATGCGGTCTGTGAACAGATCAAAGGCGCGATCTGCGCTGAGCGGGACGACGAGGGTTTTTTCAATCGGGGCGGTCATCGGGGGGGTCCTTCCTTGGCAAGGTCGTGGGCAGCGCGCGCAAATGCGTCGAGCGCGTCATCCCAAAGTGTGTTCATCCAGTCGCGCATGTCGCGCATCCGGTCGGTGTTCAGCGCATAAATGCGGCGGGTGCCTTGCGGCGTGACGGTCAGCAGCCCCGCATCGCTGAGCACTTTGAGATGTTGTGAGATGGCCGGGCGGCTGACCGGAAACCCCTGGGCCAGACGGGCAACATTCTGTGGCCCCATACGCAGCCGGGTGATAATCGCCTGGCGGGTCGGATCAGCCATTGCGGCGAGCTCTTTTTCGTAAGGCATAGCTTACGGTAAGCGATTACTTACGATTTGGTCAAGACAATTTATCGGGCGCTGCCCTTGCAGCCCCCTTAACGCGACCCTAAGATTCTTGGGACACTAGCAAATCACCCCAAATTGCAGGCAGGCCCCCGATGAGAGATCCCGTTGAAACCTACATGAACCTTGTGCCGATGGTTGTCGAACAGACCAGCCGGGGCGAACGTGCCTATGACATCTTCTCGCGCCTGCTGAAGGAACGGATCGTGTTCATCAACGGCCCGATCCACGATGGCATGTCACATCTGATCGTTGCGCAGTTGCTGCATCTTGAGGCGGAGAACCCGTCAAAGGAAATCAGCATGTACATCAACTCACCCGGTGGTGTGGTGACCAGCGGGCTGTCGATCTATGACACGATGCAGTACATCAAGCCCAAAGTCTCGACCTTGGTGATGGGGATGGCGGCCTCGATGGGCTCGCTTCTGTCGATGGCGGGCGAAAAGGGCATGCGGTTTTCGCTGCCCAATGCGCAGATCATGGTGCACCAGCCTTCGGGCGGTTTTCAGGGGCAGGCCTCGGACATCCTGATTCACGCGGAAAACACCATGAAACTGCGTGAGCGGCTGTACAGCATCTACGTCAAGCATACCGGTCAGACGATGAAAAACGTCGAAAAAGCACTGGAACGGGATCGTTTCATGACCCCGCAAGAGGCGCTGGAGTGGGGTCACATTGACGAGATCGTCGAGAACCGCGGCAAGCTTGAAGACGATACAAAATAAGCGATTCCAAGCGCAAACTGCCGTTGCAGCAACTGCATCGGATGCCGTGCACTTTCGCATTGTGTCCGACTTTGCGCTGTCTTAGGCTTGGCAGCAGTGTTTCTGGCCCGAAATTTTGCCGTGTCTGCGGCGGTTTTCAAAGGATGTAGGCGATGGCAAACCAGTCGGGCGGTGACAGCAAGAACACCCTCTATTGTTCGTTTTGCGGCAAATCTCAGCATGAGGTGAGGAAACTCATCGCCGGACCGACGGTGTTCATCTGCGATGAATGCGTCGAACTGTGCATGGACATCATCCGCGAGGAAACCAAGGCATCGGGCCTGAAGTCCGGCGATGGTGTGCCGACGCCGACCGAGATCTGCGATGTTCTGGACGATTACGTGATCGGGCAGGCCCACGCGAAACGGGTGCTGAGTGTTGCGGTTCACAACCACTACAAGCGGCTGAATCACGCTGACAAGTCGGACATTGAACTGGCGAAATCCAACATCATGCTGATCGGCCCGACGGGCTGCGGCAAGACGCTGCTGGCACAGACGCTGGCGCGAATTCTGGATGTGCCGTTCACTATGGCCGATGCGACCACACTGACCGAGGCTGGTTACGTGGGCGAAGATGTCGAGAATATCATTCTGAAATTGCTCCAGGCATCGGAATACAACGTCGAACGCGCACAACGCGGCATCGTCTATATTGATGAGGTCGACAAGATCACGCGCAAGTCCGACAACCCGTCGATTACGCGGGATGTATCGGGTGAAGGCGTTCAGCAAGCGCTGCTAAAGATCATGGAAGGCACGGTTGCTTCGGTCCCGCCGCAGGGTGGGCGCAAGCATCCGCAGCAGGAATTCCTGCAAGTGGATACGACCAATATCCTGTTCATTTGCGGGGGTGCTTTTGCCGGCCTCGACAAGATCATTGCCCAGCGTGGCAAGGGGTCGGCGATGGGGTTCGGCGCGGATGTGCGTGACGAAACCGACAAAAGCGTTGGCGAGTATTTCAAGGATCTGGAACCCGAAGACCTGCTGAAATTTGGCCTGATCCCGGAATTTGTGGGCCGCCTGCCGGTGATTGCGACGCTTGAGGATCTGGACGAAGATGCGTTGGTCACCATTCTGACCAAACCGAAAAATGCACTGGTCAAACAGTATCAGCGGTTGTTTGAGCTTGAGGATACCGACCTTAACTTCACCGATGATGCGCTTGTTGCCATCGCCAAGCGGGCGATTGATCGCAAGACCGGCGCGCGCGGGCTGCGCTCGATCATGGAAGATATTCTGCTGGATACGATGTTTAATCTGCCGGGGCAGGAAAGCGTCAAGGAAGTCGTCGTGAACGTCGAGGCTGTGACCTCGGACGCGTCACCCTTGATGATCCACGTCGAGGCTGACAAGGAAAGCGCCAGCGCGGGCTGATTGCCGCGCAGGTGGTCCGGGATTGACTGGACCTTCTGGTCCGGCTGCGCCATATCTGACACAGCAATCGGCAAGGGTCTGACATGGGCATCATCAAATCAGTTCTGCGTCTGGCCACCTGGTGGAACGGATCGACGCTGGGCACGTCGCTGTTCACCGCCATGAAGGGCCGCAAGGTTGGCGAAGATGCCGCCGGGAACGTCTTCTACACCTCCAAGAATGGTCAGCGCCGCTGGGTGATCTATAACGGAGAGCCTGAGGCGAGCCGCGTGTCGCCCGACTGGCACGGCTGGCTGCACCGCACCTTTGACGAATTGCCGACCGATAAGCCGCTGCCCCACAAATCATGGGAGCAGCCGCATCAGGCGAATCTGACCGGATCGGCAGCCGCCTATGCGCCGGCCGGATCGATCCGGCGCGCGGCCCCTGCGGACCGCGCCGATTATGAGGCGTGGCAACCGGAGTAACCCATGGCCGAGGATGTGACAGAACTGCTGACCGGGGGCGTTGTCATCGCGGTGGCGGCCGGGTTCCTGTTCTATACGGCGCAGACCGCAGGGATCGGCGGTGGGCCGTCTGGTTCCTATCCGCTGACCGCGTCTTTCCGCTCGATCGAGGGTGTGCAGATCGGCACCGATGTGCGATTGGCGGGGGTAAAGATCGGCGCAGTCAGTGATCTGGAACTGAACGCTGAAACATTTCGCGCCGACGCGACATTCGCCATCCGCGATGGGGTCGACCTGCCGATCGATACAGCTGTGATCGTCGCCTCGGAAGGGCTGCTTGGCGGCAACTATATCGAGCTTCTGCCGGGGGGCATGCTCGACAATCTTCAGGCCGGTGATGAGATTGAGGATACCCAATCCAGCATCAGCCTGATGAACCTGCTGTTGAAATTCGTCAGCGGAGGGGACTCGGAATGAAATTCTGGCGCGCCCTTATCCTGTTGATGGCACTGCCCTTGCCGGTTCTGGCGCAGAGCGATGGCACATTGGGCGTGATCACCGAAGAGCTTCTGGATGACGAACTGGAACGATTTGATCCGACATCGGTGATTGGCGACGTCATTACATCGCGGGCCGAGGCGGGGCGTGTGGCGAATGCATCCGGTGCAATCCTGCGAACCCTCGACAAGATTTCGGGCGCAGTCGAAGATGTCTCGGTTGCGACCGGGCGTACCGCCACGGTGGGGCGGATCGACGTTGTGCTGGGGGAATGCCGCTATCCTGTCAACAACCCGTCGGGCAATGCCTTCGCCTATCTTGAGGTCTATGACGCCGGTGAAACCTCTCCCGCATTTCGGGGCTGGATGGTGGCAGATTCGCCCGCGCTCAGCGCGTTGGATCACGCGCGTTATGACGTCTGGGTGATGCGCTGCACAACGTCCTGACCTGACGCTGCGGGCAGCGCCGCGTCAAACACCGCGTGACTGCGAAGTGCTGCGGCGAGACGCCGGTGATAAGCCTCGCGGCTGATTTCAACCGCGCCAAGGCTGGCCAGATGCGGGGTGATGAACTGCGTATCAAGCAAGGTAAAACCGCAGCGGTTCAACCGGTCCACCAGATGCGCCAGCGCCACCTTCGACGCATCCCGCGCGGTTGAAAACATTGATTCCCCGAAAAACGCGGCACCAAGGGTGACGCCATAGACGCCGCCAACCAGATCGCCGCCTTTCCAGACTTCGACAGAATGCGCCGCGCCGCGCTGATGCAATTCCAGGTACAGGGCGCGGATTGTGGCGTTGATCCAGGTATCATCACGGTCCGCGCAGCCGTCGACCACGGCGGCGAAAGCCGTGTTGTAACTGATCGCATAGGTATCGCGCCGCAGCGTCCGCTTTAACGAGCGTGACAGATAGAAACCATCCAGGGGCAACACGCCGCGCCGGTCTGGATCAACCCAGAACAGCGTTGGATCGTCGCGGCTTTCCGACATCGGGAACACGCCGCTGGCATAGGCGTGCAGCAGCAGTTCGGGCGTTACCGATGGGGCATCATCGCGGGGCACTTGGGGCCTTCCTGGTCAACCCAGATTGGTTTCCAGCCATTTTTCCAGCCAGTGGATATCATAGCTGCCGTCCTGCACGGCGGCCTCATCCAGAAGCGCGCTGAACAGGGGAACCGAGGTGTCGATGCCATCGATAATCAACTCTCCCAGTGCGCGGCGTAGGCGGGCGAGTGCCTCTGGGCGATCGCGGCCATGGACGATCAGCTTGCCGATCAGACTGTCGTAATAAGGCGGGATCGAATAGCCATCGTAAAGCGCGCTGTCCATGCGAACGCCAAGGCCACCCGGCGCGTGATACTGGCTGATCCGCCCCGGAGAGGGGGTGAAATTCGGCAGTTTCTCGGCGTTCAGGCGTACTTCGATCGCGTGGCCGTTGACCACCAGATCGTCCTGGCTGAATTCCAGCGGCAGACCGGCGGCGACGCGGATTTGTTCGCGCACAAGGTCGACACCAAAGATCGCCTCGGTCACCGGGTGTTCAACCTGCAGGCGGGTGTTCATTTCGATGAAGTAGAACTCTCCATCTTCAAACAGGAATTCGACCGTGCCTGCGCCGATATAGTTGATCTTGGCGACCGCGTCGGCGCAGATGCCGCCAATCTCGGCACGCATTTCGGGCGTGATGACCGGGCCGGGGGCTTCTTCGAAGACCTTCTGGTGGCGGCGTTGCAGCGAACAGTCGCGTTCGCCCAGATGCACCGCATTGCCTTTGCCATCGCCGAACACCTGCACTTCGATATGGCGCGGTTTCTGCAGGTATTTTTCGATATAGACTTCGTCGTTGCCAAAGGCGGCTTTGGATTCCGAGCGTGCCGTGCGGAAGGCGACTTCCAGGTCTTTGGCGGTTTTGGCGACTTTCATGCCGCGCCCGCCGCCCCCGGCGGTGGCTTTGATGATGACCGGATAACCCATGCCCTCGGCAACGCTGCGCGCGGCATCCAGATCAGGCACGCCACCTTCTGAACCCGGCACAACCGGAATCCCAAGGTTCTTGGCGGTTTCCTTGGCGGTGATCTTGTCGCCCATGACGCGGATATGTTCGGCCGTTGGGCCGATGAACGTAATCTCGTGATCTTCCACCGCTTGAACGAAATTCGCATTCTCGGACAGGAAGCCATAGCCGGGGTGGATCGCCTGTGCGCCGGTGATTTCACAGGCCGAGATGATGGCGGCGGTGTTCAGATAGCTTGCGGTGCTTGGCGGTGGGCCGATGCAGATGCTTTCATCCGCCATCCGCACATGCATTGCGTCGGAGTCTGCGGTGGAATGCACCGCGACCGAGCGGATGCCCATTTCGGCGCAGGCGCGCACGACACGCAGCGCAATCTCACCCCGGTTGGCGATCAGGATTTTGTCGAACATGGCTTACGCGACGATCATCAGAAGGCTGCCGAATTCGACCGCAGCGCCGTCTTCGACAAGGACACGTTTGACGGTGCCGGAATGCGGGGCAGGGATGTGGTTCATCGTTTTCATCGCCTCGACAATGCACAGCGTCTGGCCTTCTTCGACGGTGTCGCCAACCTTGACGAAAACATCGGCGCCCGGTTCTGCCGACAGATAGGCGGTGCCGACCATGGGTGAGGGGACCGCGCCTGCATGCGCAGCGGGGTCCTCGGCGCTGTCTGCGGCTTGCGGTGCTGCCGCCGGGGCCGGGGCAGGGGCTGCGGGCGCTGCGGCGACAGGTGCCGGGGCAGATGCCGCCGGGGCCGCGGTTTGCATCCGGCTTACCCGGACATTCAGCGAGTCATCCTCGCCATAGTCCCGTTTGACCTGCAATTCGGTCAGGTGGTTTTCATTCAGCAATTCGGCCAATGCCCGGATGAATTCAACATCCTTGTCGTGCGGGTTTTTGGTCATTGCGGTCCCTCGTGCCTGTTGTTCCCCCAACTCGGCGGTTGGGCGTTTGATTAGCTATACGCCAGCCTGACACGGCTGAAAAGCGCTCAGCTTGCGTGGAAAGCGACGGATGAGTCGATTTTTTGACCATCCGAAAAAATTTACCGTTTGATAAAATTTCAGAATGTGGCATTCTATGTGCAACATTTGCGGCTTGGGAGGGCCAGATGGCCAACGATCAGTTCACACCCGGAGTGGTTTCAGGGCGTCTGGACGCCGAACAACTGGCAGAGAATTTCGGCGACCTGCATCCGCCGCTGGACACGCATGAAGCGCAGGTGGCGGCGGACCGCTGCTATTTCTGCTATGACGCGCCCTGTATCACGGCCTGCCCGACGTCGATCGACATCCCGCTGTTCATCCGCCAGATCTCGGCAGACGGGACCGAGGGCGCGGCCAAGACGATCCTGGAACAAAACATCCTGGGCGGCATGTGCGCCCGCGTCTGCCCGACCGAAACGCTGTGCGAAGAGGCTTGCGTGCGCGAAGCTGCCGAAGGCAAACCGGTTGAGATCGGGCGCCTGCAGCGTTTTGCGACCGATGCGCTGATGGCAAAGGGCGTGCATCCGTTTTCGCGCGCCGCATCGACGGGCAAGCGAGTGGCCGTTGTCGGGGCGGGGCCAGCGGGTCTGGCCTGCGCACATCGGCTGGCCATGCGCGGGCATGACGTCGTGATGTTTGATGCGCGCGCCAAGTCCGGCGGGCTGAACGAATACGGCATTGCCAGTTACAAGACTGTCGAGGGTTTCGCGCAGTCCGAAGTGGACTGGTTGATGAAGATCGGCGGCATCACGGTCGAGCATGGCAAGGCGCTGGGCGACGGGCTGTCGCTGGACTGGCTTAGCGCGGACTATGACGCGGTGTTCCTTGGGATCGGTCTGGCGGGCGTGAACGCGCTGCGGGCCGAGGGCGAAAACAAGGACAACGTCGACGACGCGGTGAACTTCATTTCGGATTTGCGGCAGGCAAGCGACCTTTCCTCCCTGTCGGTCGGCCGCAATGTGGTGGTGATCGGCGGCGGCATGACCGCCGTCGACGCTGCCGTGCAGTCCAAACTGCTGGGCGCGCAGAATGTCACCATGGTCTATCGCCGGGGTAAGGACCGGATGAGTGCCAGCGTTTATGAACAGGATCTGGCCGCCCAGAACGGCGTGCGCATCATCTATGGCGCGATGCCGGTGGCGGTTCACGGAAACGGCGCCGCGCAGGATGTGGAGTTTGAATACACCCGCGATGCGGGCGGCAAGCTGGAAGGCACGGGCGAGACGTTCCGCATTCCGGCGGATCAGGTGCTGAAGGCCATCGGCCAGACGCTGGATGGCGTGCCCGACGGGCTGAAGCTGGATGGCGGCAAGATTGCGGTGACGGGGGCCGGGCAAACCTCGGTCGCGGGGGTTTGGGCCGGGGGGGATTGCGCCTCTGGCGGTGATGATCTGACGGTGACGGCGGTGGCCGAGGGGCGTGACGCCGCCGAGGATATTCATGCCAGTTTGATGGGCGCCGCGTAATGACGATCAAGCGCGTCAATTTCGTTTCCATCCCGGTGACGGATCAGGATCGGGCCCTGGTGTTTTACCGGGATCGGCTTGGCCTGCGGGTTCAGACCGATGCCGCTTATGCCGACGATTGGCGGTGGATCTTTATCGAAATACCTGGCGCGGAAACGCTGATTCAATTCAGCAAGGCGTCTGATCTGTCGATGTCGGCCAACATCCCGGTGCTTTGCCTTGTCAGCGATGACGTGGATGGCGAAGTGGCGCGGTTGAAAGACGCCGGTGTCGTGGTCCGCGACGGACCAGCCGATGCGCCCTGGCACGACGCAGTGCGCTATGCCCTTATCGAAGACAGCGAAGGCAACCTCGTCCTTTTGCAGTCCAGCGACCTGGAAGGAAACTGATATGGCCGATCTCTCTAGCAATTTCGTCGGGATCAAATCCCCCAATCCGTTCTGGCTGGCAAGCGCGCCGCCAACGGACAAGGAATACAACGTCCGCCGCGCGTTCGAGGCTGGCTGGGGCGGCGTTGTTTGGAAAACGCTGGGGCTTGACCCGCATGTCGTTAACGTCAACGGGCCGCGATACGGCGTCGTCTATGGGGCCGATCGGCGGGTGCTGGGCATCAACAATATCGAGTTAATTACCGATCGCCCGCTGCAGACCAACCTGGATGAGATCACCGCCGTCAAGCGTGACTATCCGGATCGCGCGGTTGTCGTCTCACTCATGGTGCCGTGTGAAGAACCTTGCTGGAACGAAATCCTGCCCAAGGTCGAGGCGACCGGGGCCGACGGGATCGAGCTGAATTTCGGCTGCCCCCACGGGATGAGCGAACGTGGCATGGGTGCTGCCGTCGGGCAGGTGCCCGAATACATCGAAATGGTGGCGCGTTGGTGCAAGGCTGCGACCCGGATGCCGGTGATCGTCAAGCTGACGCCCAACATCACCGATATCCGCTATCCGGCGCGTGCGGCCAAGGCTGGCGGGGCGGATGCAGTCAGCCTGATCAACACGGTGAATTCGATCACCTCGGTGAACCTTGACACGATGAGCCCGGAACCCTCGATTGACGGCAAGGGATCGCACGGTGGTTTTTGCGGTGCGGCGGTCAAACCGATTGCGCTGAACATGGTGGCCGAGATTGCGCGCGACGCTGAGACCGCCGGCCTGCCGATCAGCGGCATTGGCGGGGTCACGACCTGGCGCGATGCTGCTGAGTTTCTGGCGCTGGGCGCGGGCAACGTGCAGGTATGCACGGCGGCGATGGTCTATGGCTTCGAGATCGTGAAAGAGCTGAAGGCCGGGCTGTCCGACTGGATGGACAGTGCCGGATACGCTTCGGTTGCGGATGTTTCGGGGCGCGCGGTGCCGAACGTGACCGACTGGCAGTATCTCAACCTGAACTACATCGCCAAGGCCAAGATTGATCAGGACGCCTGCATCAAATGCGGCCGCTGTTATGCGGCATGCGAAGATACCTCGCACCAGGCGATATCCATGGGCGAAGGCCGCGTGTTTGAGGTGATCGACGAGGAATGCGTCGCCTGCAACCTGTGTGTCGATGTCTGCCCGGTCGAAGATTGCATCACCATGGAGCAGATGGCCCCCGGCACCGTCGACCCGCGTACCGGCAAGGTGGTCGAGGACGGCTATGCCAACTGGACCACGCACCCAAACAACCCGGCGGCTGTTGCGGCGGAGTAGACTCTATTCGCAATTCATGCGGTATATGTGCCAGATAGCGGAGAGGGTGCGCCCATGAAAGCCATTTGGATAGTTGCTTTTGTTGCGCTGGCAACGCCTGCGCAGGCCGAATTGAAAGCACAATCAGGGTCAGAGAGTTGGTGTTCGGGATACTCGAAAGAGTTTCAAGGTGTTTGGTTCTTTCCCGACGGCTCTGAGGCCCTGATTTTCAGGGCTGGCGTGTCTGGGTCAGAAGGCTGCTATGCCGCGCTTCACGGCGTGCCCGCCTGGGGGTTTGAAGAGGGCGGTGAGTTCAAGATGCCTGCGCGAGAATTTGATGGCGGCTGGAATCTGGGCGCGCCGGGTCATCACATCCAGATTCAGTTGTATTCCAATAATCATGCCGAATATTTGCTGAATGGTCATGCCACCACAGGGAGGTTGAAGTGAAAATACGCGCGAAATTTCTTGCTGGACTGGTGTTCACAGCCGCCATGCCTCTCAGTCACGCGTTAGCATGCGAAGGCGACATAGTTGGAAACTGGGAGAAACGACCCGCAGCTTCGGATGCCGGTTTTGAGAAAATTGAAAGCTTTCGGATTAATTCCGCGACCGGTATGCTTGGTGTCTGTGGTTCCGATCGAGTCTGGGATTCTGAATTCACGAATGAAAATGACGTGCTCAAGTTTGGCTTCGCGCGACGAATGCGCATTTTGAAGCTTGGTGAACAGGGCGTGTATTCAACCGAAATTTGGATCGCAGATCATAATGGCGTCAAATCGGAATACCGCGTGACGGCCAAGTACGAATAGCTCCTGATTTCCTTGACCAGAATTAGATCCTTAGCATCTTCTTGAATAGCTGTTCGAGGTGCGTTTGCGCACCGCTTATCGGGTCAGGATCTTTGTCAAGTATCCCCCGCACCTGCACCTCGAAGTCGGCGTAGTGTTGTGTGGTGGCCCAGATCGAGAAGATCAGGTGATACGGGTCAAGATCGGCGATTTTTCCGGCCTCGGACCAGCCGCGGATTACCGCTGCCTTTTCGTCCACCAGCGTTTTCAGCGGGCCGGTGATTTCGTCGATCATCCGCGGCGCGCCCTGCACAATCTCATTGGCGAACAGGCGGCTTTCGCGGGGGAAGGTGCGGCTCATCTCTAGCTTGCGCTGCACATAGGCGGTGATCTCGTCCACCGGATCGCCGTTGGCGTCCAGCGCGCGCAAAGGGTCCAGCCAGGTATCCAGCAGGCTGGTCAGAAGTTCGGCGTGGATCGCCTCTTTTCCGGCGAAGTAATACAGCAGGTTCGGTTTGCTAAGGCCCGCTGCCGATGCAATCTGATCCAGGGTTGATCCGCGAAATCCGTTGGTGGAAAAAACCTCTAACGCGGCATCCAGAATTGTCGCCCGGTTCTTCTGCTGAATGCGCGTATTCGGGGACGGGGCCATTGATTTCCTTTGCCAACCGGCCCGCCACGCTTGACGTGCCATGCGACTCTGCTAGCGTGTTCCTGACCATTTGGTCAAACTATTTCCGGAACCGGACCAATGCGCGAAACCGCCGTAGCAACCCAGATGATCGACGACGACAGGGTGCGTGTGACACGGTTTGATTTCGCACCGGGCGCACAAACGGGCTGGCACACCCACGGATATGACTATGTCATTACAGCGCTGACTGACTGCCACATGGCCCTGGAAGAACCCGGCGGGGAAACCCGGAAGGTTCTGGTCCCGGCGGGTGAAAGTTATCGGCGGATGCAGGGCGTCGAACATAATGTCATCAATGACGGCGACGAACCGATGCGCTTCGTCGAGGTCGAACTGAAGTAGGAGGGGGCCGATGGCTGCACCTGGCGAGAACATGAAGATCGACGCGGATCGGCTGTGGGACAGCCTGATGGAGATGGCCAAGATCGGCCCCGGTGTGGCGGGCGGCAACAATCGCCAGACGGTCACCGATGAAGACGGCGAAGGGCGCAAACTGTTCGAGGATTGGTGCAAGGCGGCGGGATGCTCGATGGGCCTCGACACCATGGGCAACATGTTCGCGCGCCGCGAGGGCAGCGACCCTGACGCGCTGCCGGTCTATGTGGGCAGTCATCTGGATACGCAGCCGACGGGTGGCAAGTACGACGGCGTGCTGGGCGTGCTCGGCGGGTTAGAGATTATTCGCAGCCTCAACGATCTGGGCGTGAAAACGAAGCACCCGATTGTCGTGACCAACTGGACGAACGAAGAAGGCACACGGTTTGCCCCGGCGATGCTGTCGTCGGGTGTGTTCGCGGGGATGCACACGCAAGACTGGGCATATGACCGGACCGACGCCGAGGGTAAGAAATTCGGTGACGAACTGGCGCGGATCGGCTGGCGTGGAAACGAGGACGTTGGCGACCGCAAGATGCATGCGTTCTTCGAGCTGCATATCGAACAAGGCCCAATTCTGGAGGCTGAGGGCAAGGACATCGGCGTCGTCACCCACGGGCAGGGGCTCAGCTGGACGCAGGTGACGATCACCGGCAAGGATTCGCACACAGGCTCGACCCCGATGCCGATGCGAAAGAATGCGGGATTGGGAATGGCGCGGGTGCTGAATCTGGTGGACCAGATTGCCTGGTCGCACAAACCCCATGCGGTCGGCGCGGCAGGGCATATCGATGTCTATCCGAATTCACGCAATGTGATCCCCGGCAAGGTCGTGTTCACGGTCGATTTCCGCTCCCCGGAATTGTCTGTGATTGAAGATATGGAGGCGCGGCTGAAGACTGGTGCCCAGAAAATCTGTGATGACATGGGGCTTGGCGTGGAATTCGAGAAGGTCGGTGGGTTTGATCCCGTCACCTTCGATCCCGACTGTGTGGCGGCTGTTCGGGGGGCGGCAGAACGCCTCGGTTATTCTCATCGTGACCTTATCTCCGGGGCAGGGCATGATGCATGCTGGATCAACCGCGTCGCGCCCACGGCGATGGTGATGTGTCCCTGCGTCGATGGCCTGAGCCATAACGAGGCAGAGGAGATCAGCCGCGAGTGGGCCGAGGCCGGTGCCAATGTGCTGATGCATGCCGTCGTCGAAACGGCCGTCATCGTAGAATGAACGGGGGATACGTGAATGTTCTATGTGCCAAAAGCTGTTGTTATCACAGCGTTAATTTCGGTTGTCGGCGTCGCCGCCTGCGACACGGAGGCCATCAATGCCGAGGTTGAGCGCGTCATAGCGCCCATTGAGGACAAGGCGAATGAAGTCTTCGGACGTGTCGGTGGCATACGCAAACCGGCGGTGGTTCCGACCAACGTCAAGGCCAACCTGCCTGCTGGCATCCCCGAATCGATGGTCGTTCAGAACGGGCGCGGTTGCTATGGCTGGACGATCGAAACCGGCTCGACCGACATAATTCCGGTGAAAGATGAACAGGGGCGGGCGATCTGCGGCGCAGCAAGCTGAGGGCACCGCGACGTCACCGGTGGGCGGCAATGATCCGCGGGACGCACAATAAGGGAGTGGTTGGATGAGCAAAGTCATCAAAGGCGGCACCGTTGTCACGGCAGACCGTCAGTGGCAGGCCGATGTGCTGATCGAGGGCGAGAAGATTGCCGCGATTGGCGAGGGGCTGAAAGCCGATGAGGTGATTGACGCCGAAGGCGCCTATGTCATCCCCGGCGGTATTGACCCGCACACCCATCTGGAAATGCCGTTCATGGGCACCACCGCGGCGGAAACTTTCGAATCCGGCACCTTCGCAGCAGCGGCGGGCGGCACCACGATGCTGGTCGATTTCTGCCTGCCGGGCGCGGACGGCAGCCTGCTGAACGCGATTGATGAATGGGATCGCAAGTCCAAGGATCAGATCTGCACTGACATTTCCTATCACATGGCGATCACCGGCTGGTCCGAGCAGATCTTCAACGAAATGGCCGACGTCGTAAACAAGCGCGGCATCAACACCTTCAAGCACTTCATGGCCTACAAGGGCGCGCTGATGGTGGAGGATGACGAGATGTTCGCCAGCTTCAAACGCTGCGCCGAACTGGGCGCGCTGCCGCTGGTCCATGCCGAGAATGGCGATATCGTCGCCGCCAAGCAGGAACAGCTGATCGCGGACGGTATCACCGGGCCGGAAGGCCACGCATACTCTCGCCCGCCCGAGGTTGAGGGCGAGGCCGCGAACCGCGCGATCATGATCGCCGATGCGGCCGGGACGCCGCTCTATATTGTGCATGTGTCCTGTGAGCAGGCGCATGAGGCGATCCGCCGGGCGCGCCAGAAAGGCATGCGGGTCTATGGAGAGCCGCTGATCCAGCATCTGACGCTGGATGAAAGCGAGTATTTCAACAAGGATTGGCAGTATGCCGCGCGCCGCGTGATGTCTCCGCCGTTCCGCTCCAAAGACCATCAGGACAGCCTTTGGGCCGGACTGGCGGCGGGCTCGTTGCAGGTGGTGGCGACGGACCACGCGGCGTTCAATGACGAACAAAAACGCATGGGTGTGGACAACTTCACGATGATCCCCAACGGCACCGGGGGTCTGGAGGAACGCATGGCGATGCTGTGGACGCGGGGGGTCAAGACGGGCCGTCTGACGCCCGAGGAATTCGTCGCAGCGACTTCCACCAACATCGCGAAAATCCTCAACATCTATCCGATGAAGGGCGGGATCAACGTGGGCGGGGACGCAGACGTGGTGGTCTGGGACCCGACGATTTCCAAGACGGTCGCGGTGAGCACTCAGAAATCCATCATTGATTACAACGTCTTCGAGGGGATGGAGGTGACGGCGCAGCCCCGATACACGCTGAGCAGGGGAGAGGTCATCTGGGCCTACGGCCAGAACAGCCAGCCCCAGCCGGGACGCGGGAAGTTCGTGCGCCGGTCACCGTTTGCGAGTGCCAGCCAGGCGCTGAGCAAATGGAAGGCGCTGACCACTCCGAGGAAGATCGAGCGTGATCCGCAGAATATTCCAAGTGGGATTTGAGTGTTGGGGCTGCGCGGGCACTTAATGTCGACCCTGCTTCGTGAGCATGCCGTCAATGACATTTTCCGTATGTTGGTCGTTTTTTCGCTGACCTATTTGATCTGCTTCACTTTCTTATTTTATTCGCAAATCGTTCCCAATCCGGAAGACGTAACGAATTCTGTCGGCGGCTTTTTGGAATTTTTCTTATTTTTTGCTTTTTGGTGGCTGATCGGTTTTCTTTCGGTTGGGTGGAGCTTGTTTTTTCCAGTATCACTCACCTGTTTGGCGGTATTCGGAATTATTCGACTTGCAATTCCCGATATCCGCCTCCTCCGGTATGTCTTAGCTTTCTCGGTCATTTTTTTAGGATCTTACATGGTATACGGCGGCAGCGGTGGCTTGGTTGTATCGGATCGTTCCGGGCAATTTTACTCAGGCGGCCAACTCGAAGCTGGCGTCCTTTCATGTTCCGTTGGGGTTATTCTTTGGGTGCTGTTCGAGTTTGGGAGACGTCATCTTGACTTGGCTAATTACTAAGAGTTTGCGCATCACGGCCCAGTCGTGTTCATGCGCAAACAGGTGTTCTCAATGACCGTGATCTCCGCCCAATCCCTGGACCTCACCTTCCAGACCAATGACGGCCCGATACATGCGCTGAAAGACGTCACGCTCGACATCGAAAAGGGCGAATTCGTCAGCTTCATCGGCCCCTCGGGCTGTGGCAAGACGACCTTCCTCAGGTGCATCGCCGCGTTGGAAGATCCGACCGGCGGCAGCCTGTCCGTCAACGGCATGACCCCAGACGAAGCACGACGCGCCCGCGCCTATGGTTACGTCTTTCAGGCCGCCGGCCTCTATCCCTGGCGAACCATCGCCGGGAACATCAAATTGCCGCTTGAAATCATGGGCTTTTCGAAATCCGAACAGGTCGAGCGGGTGGACCGTGTCCTCGACCTTGTCGAGCTGTCCGGTTTCGGCAAGAAATTCCCCTGGCAACTGTCCGGCGGCATGCAGCAGCGCGCCAGCATCGCCCGCGCCCTGGCGTTTGATGCCGACATTCTGCTGATGGACGAACCCTTCGGCGCACTGGACGAGATTGTGCGCGACCACCTGAATGAACAATTGCTCAGCCTCTGGGCGCGGACCGAAAAGACCATCGGTTTCGTCACCCACTCGATCCCCGAGGCGGTGTATCTGTCCACCAAGATCGTCGTCATGTCGCCGCGACCGGGGCGGATCACCGATGTGATCGACAGCCCGCTGCCGCGCGAACGCCCGCTGGATATCCGCGACAGCGCCGAATTTATCGACATTGCCCACCGGGTCCGCGATGGTCTGCGCGCCGGGCACGGTGATGATGTGTAATCCCAATTTTCAGGAGCTTGTAAGCAAATGACGCGACCCGAAACGCCTTGGTATTCCGCCGCAAATCGTAGTTTGCGCGCAATGGCCGCCTTTGCCTTGACGACCCTGCTGCTGGCGGCTCCGCAACCTCTATCAGCGCAGGAACAAACCGATGGCGGCGCCGCCGATCAGGGTTTCACGCTGGTCCCTGCCGCCCAGGGCGAAGCCAACGGATTTCGCGCCTTGGCGGTCATCACTTCGGATGAGGATTGGTTGGAGAAATTCCAGAACGCGGGCGCGGACGGCCCCGAGTTCCTGCTGACCCCCGGAATTGCCATTGGCAAACCGGCGCGCCTGTTGCTGTTCTTCGCCGGGGCATTCCCGCAGGACGGCAAAGTGAACGTCCTCTGCTATCTGCGCCTGTACGAGGATGATGAGGTTGTCCACGAAGTCGACACCACCCAATGCAGCAACGCCGATGACCCCGGTGATATCACGCGGCTGATGCTGGCCGACACAACGCTTGTCGTCACCCCGGAAGAGGCTGACACTGGCAAGATCCTGCGGATCGAAGTCGAAATAACCGACGGGTTCCGCAGTGAAGTGGTGCCGATTGAAGTGTCGGTGTTCTATGGCGGCGCTGGATGAGGTCAATCCTGCCGATTCTGACGGTCCTGCTGGCCATTGTTGCGCTGTGGTATGCCGCAGCCATACCCATGAACATCCGCGCAGCTTTGACCCAGGCCGAAAGGGACGGGGCGATTGTTACCCCGGCCACGGCTGTCGAACGGCGTGATTCCAACGCCATCGGTCTGGCGCTGAAGAACCCGGCGCAAATACCGGAAACGCTGGATCAGGAACGCGCCCGCCTGCCCACGCCGCACCGGGTGTTCGCCGAGTTATGGGACACGACCGGGGCCAAAGTGCTGGCCGGAAAGGCAATGTCGAAACGGTCGTTGATTTTCCACGCCTGGATCACGCTGTCGGCCACCCTGTTGGGCTTTGCGATCGGCGCGATCCTCGGCATCGCGCTGGCGGTCGGCATTGTCCACAACCGCGCGATGGACATGAGCGTCATGCCCTGGGCCATCGCCTCTCAGACCATTCCGATTCTTGCCATCGCGCCGATGATCATCGTGGTGCTGAACTCGGTCGGGGTGCAGGGGCTGCTGCCCAAGGCGATGATCAGCGCCTATCTGAGCTTTTTTCCCGTTGTCGTCGGCATGGTGAAGGGGCTGCGCAGTCCCGATGCGATGCAGCTGGATCAGCTGCGCACCTATTATGCCAGCCGCGCACAGACCTTCTTTAAGTTGCGGCTGCCCGCCTCGGTCCCCTACTTGTTTACCTCACTCAAGATCGGCGCGGCCGCTGCGCTGATCGGGGCCATCGTTGGCGAACTCCCGACCGGGGCGGTCCGGGGCCTCGGCGCGCGCCTGCTGGCGGGAAGCTACTATGGTCAAACCGAACAGATCTGGAGCGCCCTGTTCGGGGCCGCCATCGTCGCGGCCTGTCTGGTTGGGGCCATCGGGCTGATCCAGCGGTTCACCATGAACCAGATGGGGTTCAACCGATGATCTGGCTGGCCTTCGCTGCGGCCTTCTGGGCCGGTGCCTGGTGGCTGAACAGCCGCATCGCGAATTCGTCGCTGGCCAGGCAACGCTGGGCGCAGTTGTTCGTACCGGTCCTGTTTGGTGTCACCATTCTGGTGGTGTGGGAGTGTGTGGTGCGTGGCCTGCAAGTCCCGCTGGTCATCCTGCCCGCACCCAGCCTGATCGGGGCGCGGTTCGCCGCCGAAATCCCGATCCTCTGGGCGGATTTCCTGCAGACTTTCGTCAAAGGCGCGCTGAGCGGTTACATCATCGGCTGCGGTGCCGCCTTCCTGACCGCGATTGCCATCGACCGGAGTGAATTTCTGCAACGCGGCTTGCTGCCCGTTGGCAACTTCGTCGCGGCGCTGCCGATCATCGGCACCGCGCCCATTCTGGTCATGTGGTTCGGCTTTGACTGGCAGTCCAAGGCCGCCGTCGTCGTCATCATGGTGTTCTTCCCGATGCTGGTGAATACGGTGCAGGGTTTGGCGGAATCCTCGGCCATGCAGCGCGACCTGATGCGCACCTATGGCGCGGGCTACTGGCCGACGCTTTTGAAACTGCGCCTGCCTGCGGCGATGCCCTTCATCTTCAACGGGCTGAAAATATCGTCTACGCTGGCCCTGATTGGGGCGATTGTGGCGGAATTCTTCGGCTCTCCGGTTGTCGGAATGGGGTTCCGCATTTCCACTTCGGTCGGGCAATTGGCGCTGGATATGGTCTGGGCCGAGATCACGGTCGCCGCCATCGCCGGATCGCTTTTTTACGGGGCCGTCGCCCTGATTGAACGGGGTGTCACCTTCTGGCATCCTTCGCAAAGACGCTGACTTTGAAACGTCCAACAACACATGGGAGTAACGCTATGAACAAGATGATCGCAGGCGCGCTGGCGCTGGGGCTTTCGACGGGGATCGGCCATGCGGCCAGCCACGCCAATGACGTCACGCTGCAGTTGCAGTGGGTCACTCAGGCCCAGTTCGCGGGTTACTACGTGGCGCTCGACAAGGGCTTTTATGAAGAGGAAGGCCTGAATGTCACCATCAAACCGGGTGGACCGGACATCGCGCCGCCGCAGGTGCTTGCCGGTGGCGGTGCCGACGTGATGCTGAACTGGATGCCTTCGGCATTGGCCGCGCGCGAAAAGGGCCTGCCGGTGGTGAACATTGCGCAGCCGTTCAAATCCTCAGGCCTGATGCTGACCTGCTGGAAAGACACCGGGATCACCTCTCCGGCGGATTTCAAGGGCAAGACCATCGGCGTCTGGTTCTTCGGGAATGAATACCCGTTCCTAAGCTGGATGAGCCAGGAGGGGATTTCCACCGACGGTGGTGACGATGGCGTGACGGTGCTGAAGCAGGGCTTCAACGTCGATCCGCTGATCCAACGCCAGGCCGACTGCATCTCGACCATGACCTACAATGAATACGGTCAGGTGCTGGATGCGGGCGTGTCCGAAGATGAACTGGTGACCTTCAAGTACGAAGATCAGGGCGTTGCCACGCTGGAAGACGGAATCTGGGCGCTGGAAGAGAACCTGGAAGATCCGGTCTTTGTCGACAAAATGGTGCGTTTCGTGCGGGCCAGCATGAAGGGCTGGAAATATGCCGAGGCGAACCCGGAAGAAGCCGCGAACATCGTTCTGGACAACGACGAAACCGGTGCCCAGACCGAGGCGCATCAAGTTCGCATGATGGGCGAGATTGCCAAGCTGACCGCCGGGTCCAACGGTTCGCTGGACGAGGCGGATTATCAACGCACCGTCGACACGCTGCTGGCTGGTGGATCCGACCCGGTGATTACGGCAGCACCCGAAGGGGCCTGGACGCATGCGATCACCGATGCGGCGCTGAACTAAGCCGATCAGTCGAACAGAAGGGGCGCGGATCGCAGGGTTCGCGCCCTTTTTGCTGGCTGATGCGTTGCAACCCGGCGTCTGGATTTCTAGGGTCCGGTAACTTCCGAAAAGGACACATCTATGACCCGCATCAAAACCACTCATGTCGGCAGCCTGCCGCGCAGCCAGAAAATCGTGGATTTCATCTTCGCGCGCGAAAAGGGCGCGGCCTATGACATGGCCGAATTTGACGCCGCGATGACCGAAGGGGTCAACGAAACCGTCCGCCGCCAGGTTGAGGCCGGGATCGACATGGTCAGCGACGGAGAGACATCCAAGATCAGCTATGCCACCTACGTCAAGGATCGCTACACCGGGTTCGGCGGCGACAGCCCCAGGAATGCACCCGCCGACCTGAAGCTGTTCCCCAGCTTCCTTGAACGGCTGGCAGACGACGGTGGCACGCCGACCTACGCGCGTCCGATGTGCGTGGGCGAAGTGAAGTCCAAAGGTCAAGGAGAGCTGGAGAAAGACATCGCCAACCTCAAGGCAGCCATCACGACCCAGGGGGCCGGCGGCGGTTTCATGAACGCGGCCTCGCCCGGCGTGATCAGCCTGTTCCTGCAAAATGATTTCTACAAGACGCGCGACGCCTATCTTGCAGCACTGGCCGATGCCATGGCGGCGGAATACCGCACGATCGTCGACTCGGGGCTGATGCTGCAACTGGACTGCCCGGATCTGGCGCTGTCACGGCACATGCTGTTCAACGATCTCAGCGATGCAGAGTTCATCAAGATTGCCGGATCCCATGTGGAAGCGCTGAACCATGCGCTGGACGGCATCGACCCTGCGCGGGTGCGTGTCCACATCTGCTGGGGCAACTACGAAGGCCCGCATGTCTGCGATATCGAGATGGTGAAGATGTTCGACACGCTGATGAATGCACGTGCCGGTTCGGTCCTGTTCGAAACCTCGAACCCGCGCCACGCGCATGAATGGACAGTATTCCGCGACCGAAAGGCCGACATCCCGGACGACAAGATCCTGGTCCCCGGCGTCATCGACAGTACAACGAATTTTGTCGAGCATCCCGAAGTCGTCGCCCAGCGCATTGAACGCTTCACCGATATCGTCGGGGCCGAACGTGTGATGGCCGGATCAGACTGCGGCTTCGGCACCTTTGCAGGCTTCGGTGCGGTCGATCCCGAGATTGCATTCGCCAAACTGACGGCGCTGTCCGAAGGCGCAGGGCTTGCGTCCGCGCGCCTCTGACACATCATTGACCCAAAAATATCCCGGGGAGGGCTGGAGGGGCTGGCCCCTCCAGCCGTGACCACCATTCAGACCGGCAAAGGCCCCTTCGCGGTCGAGGCCAGATCAACCACCGGCTCCGGCTTGGCCGGGCGTCGGGTGGAATTCGCCGGCTTGCGCCTTTTGCCGCCAGAATGCGCGTCGATGAAATCCAGCACCAGGGGTCGGATGTTCTGACGCCAGCTGCGGCCGGCAAAAATGCCGTAATGTCCGGCACCGGGTTCCAGATGGCTGGCCTTTTTGGCCTCGGGCAGGCCGGACAGTAGATCTAGCGCCGCAAGGCACTGGCCGGGGGCGGAAATGTCGTCCTCCTCCCCCTCGATCACGTTCACGGCGACATCCTTGATCGCAGCGATATCGACAGGCTTCCCTGCGATGGTGAAACTGTTGGTGGCAATCTCACGGGCTTTGAAAATACGTTCGACCGTTGAGAGGTAGAATTCTGCCGTCATGTCCATCACGGCGAGGTATTCGTCGTAGAACTTGTTGTGCTTGTCGTGATCCCCGGCTTCGCCGCGCGCGGTCGCCATGACCTGATCCTGAAAGGCCTGTCCGTGGCGTTCGCCGTTCATCGACATGAAGCTCGCCAGTTGCAACAGGCCCGGATAGACCATGCGCCCGACGCCCGCGTATTTCAGACCGACACGCTGGATCACCATATGCTCCAACTGGCCCATGGTGACGCGGCGCCCGAAATCGGTCACATCCGTGGGTGCGGCGTCCGGGTCCACCGGGCCGCCGATCAGGGTCAGGGTTTTCGGCTGCGCCTTGGGGTTTTGGTCGGCCAGATAGGCTGTCGCCGCCAGCGCCAGCGGGACGGGCTGACACACCGCGATCACATGCGTGTTGTGGCCCAGATGCTCCATAAACTCGGCCAGGTAGAGCGTGTAATCCTCGACATCGAATTTGCCGGTGCTGACCGGTATGTCGCGCGCATTGTGCCAGTCGGTCACCCAGACCTCGGCATCCGGCAGCAGGCTGCGCACGGTTGAACGCAGCAGCGTGGCATAGTGGCCGGACATCGGCGCCACCAGCAGGATCCGGCGTTTTTTGTCAGGGCGCCCCGCGACACTAAAGCGGATCAGATCGCCAAAGGGTTTTTCAACCACCTTGTCGATCGTCACCATGTGGTCACGCCCGTCTTCATTGCTGATCGTGTCGATACCCCAATCGGGCCGGGTGACCATACGCGAAAACGTACGTTCGGTCACTTCGCCCCAGGCGGCGATCCAGTTGAACATCGGGTTTGGCACCAGACCGGTCGCGGGATAGGAGCCCAGCGCGCGCGCGGTCGCCCCCAGCCACTGGTTGGTGGTGCGCATGGTTTCGATCAGGTCATAGGTGGCCATCTGGCGCATAGCGGCTAGTCCCTTATGCCGCTTTGCCGGAATGGCCCGGCTGCGGTATGATTGCCCCAAAGGTAAATGCTGCACCTGCAAAGTAAAGGGCTGGTTTCGGGAATATGACAAATGATGATATTAAGAACGCGCCCGCTGATGATGCAGGGTTGGATCGGCTGAACCAGAATATCGCCAAGGTTGAGGATCTGTCCGCCCGGTTGGTTGCAGCGCTCAGCAACAAGAAATCGGTGCGCGAAAGCCTGCAAGCCCCCAGCCCGGATTTGTTCGCCAAGGCGGCGACAGCGTATTTTTCCGAGATGATGGCAAATCCGTCGAAAATGATCGAACAGCAGGTCGGATATTGGGGCAAAACGCTGAAGCACTATGTCGAAGCGCAGGAGCATCTGCTGGAAGGCAAGCTGGACCTGCCCGAAGACACCGGCCCGACCGATCCGCGGTTTTCCAACCCGATGTGGGCCACCAACCCCTATTTCAACTACGTCAAACAGCAGTATCTGTTCAATTCGCAGGCGATCAGCGATGCGGTACAGGGGATCGAAGTGGACGATCCGCGCGACAAGAAACGGCTGGAATTCTTCTCTCGCCAGATCATGGACATGCTGTCCCCGACAAACTTTCTGGCCACCAACCCCGAAGCACTGACCAAGGCGGTCGAGACGGAAGGCCAAAGCCTGGTGGACGGGCTTGAAAACCTGGTCCGGGATATTGAGGCGAACGAAGGCGACCTGCTGGTCACTCTGGCAGACCGCAATGCCTTCAAAGTGGGTGAGAACCTTGGGACGACGCCCGGCTCGGTCGTGTTCCGCAACCGGATGTTCGAGCTGATCCAGTACACGCCGACGACCGACAAGGTTCATGCGATCCCGCTGCTGATCTTCCCGCCCTGGATCAACAAATTCTACATCCTCGACATGAAAGAAAAGAACAGCCTGATCAAATGGATGGTCGATCAGGGGTACACGGTCTTCGTGGTCAGCTGGGTGAACCCGGACGCATCCTATGCCGACGTCGGGTTGGAGGAGTATATCGAAGAGGGGTACCTGACCGCCATCGCCGAGGTCAAAAGAATCACCGGACAAAAACAGGTGAATGCCACCGGATATTGCATTGGCGGCACGACACTGGCGCTGACCCTGGCGCTGATGGCGAAGCGTGGCGATACCTCGGTCAACTCAGCGACGTTTTTCACCACGCTCACTGATTTTTCCGATCAGGGAGAGATTGGCGTTTTCCTCAACGACGATTTCGTTGACGGGATCGAGGCGGAATGCACCGAAAACGGCATTCTGCATTCGTTCTTTATGTCGCGGACGTTTTCGTTCCTGCGCAGCAACGACCTGATCTATGGCCCTGCGATCAAAAGCTATATGATGGGCGAGGCGCCGCCTGCCTTCGACCTGCTGTTCTGGAATGGCGACAGCACCAATCTGCCGGGGCGCATGGCGGTGCAATATCTGCGTCACCTGTGCCAGAACAACGAATTCGCCGATGGCGGGTTTGAACTGCTGGGCGAAACGCTGACATCCTCGGACGTGGATGTGCCGCTTATGGCAATCGCTTGCGAGACGGATCACATTGCCGCCTGGAAGGCGAGTTATGCGTCGATGCGTGCGATGGGGTCGGGCGACAAAAGCTTCGTGGTTTCGCAAAGCGGGCATATCGCCGGGATCGTCAATCCACCCTCGAAGAAGAAATACGGCCACTATGTGAATAGCGACTGGCCCGAGCTTGCCGACGACTGGATGGAGGGTGCGGGTTTCGCCGACGGATCGTGGTGGCCTGCCTGGGATGCCTGGCTGTCCGGCCGCTCCGGCAAGCAGGTTGCGGTGCGCAAACCGGGGGCAAAGGGGCAAAAAATTCTTACCCCCGCACCGGGAACCTATGTTGTTTCCAAGGTAAACGACTGATTTTACTGCGTTAAACTGGCTGCAAATATTTTTGCTGCAGCGCAGCATAAACCCTTGAAATGCCGCACCGCAGCATGTATTTATGCTGCACAAGCAAACAACAGGCGGCCCCGGATGACCGGCCCCGCCGCACCCGACACAAAGGATGATGACAATGGCACAGCAAGATTACACCAAGATGGTTCAGGACTTCTTCGGCGCATTTCCGGTTGATATGACCGCCGGTCAGGACGCCTTCAAATCCGCCGTCGCTTTCAACGAAAAGCTGAGCGCGGTTGCCCTGAATGCGGCTGAAAAGTCGACCGAGATTTCGACCAAATGGACCCAGGACACCCTGGCCAAAGTCGGCACCGTGACCAAGGCCCAGAAGGACCCGGCTGATTATTCGAAAGTCGTCACCGATTTCGCATCGGCTGCGTCCGAAATGACCTCCGAGTCGCTGGCCGCTTACGCCGAAGTTGCCAAGAAAGTTCAGATGGACACCGTCGAACTGCTGATGGCTGCTGGTAAAGACGCTGGTGAGGAATTCTCGGCAGCTGCCAAGAAAGCCACCGACGACGTGACCAAAGCCGCGAAGAAAGCTGCGAAAGCCGCTTGATCCGCGAATACAGAATTCTCCCCTGAACTGGGCGGGCCTTCGTGCCCGCCCTTTCTTTTTGCCGCGGCCCGTCCTAGGCTATGCTGCACTGCCGCAACAAGGGACGCCGGATATGGCCGACAAGACCGCGCCGCTTCTGATCAAACGCTATGCCAGCCGCCGTTTGTACAACACCGAAACCAGCGATTACGTGACGCTGGACGATGTCGCCTCGTTCATCCGGGCGGGCCGCGACGTGCAGATCGTCGACCTCAAATCCGGCGACGACCTGACCCGGCAGTACCTGTTGCAGATCATCGCTGAACACGAAAGCCGTGGCGAAAACGTGCTGCCGACGGATGTGCTGACCGATCTGGTGCGCAGCTATACCAGTCAGGCGCAATCCGTGGTGCCGCAATTCCTGGCGATGAGCTTTGAGATGTTGCGCGACGGTCAGTCCAAGGTGATGGACAACCTTGGTTCCAGCCCGATGGCCAAAATGCCCGGCTTCGATGCCATGAAAGCCCAGCAAGAGGCGTTCATGAAAGCAATGACCGGGGGTCTGGCGAATTGGGGCAGTCCTTCGCAACCGGCCGAGGCTGACGCGAATGCCGACAGTGACCTAGATGAAATCAAGGCACAGTTGGCGGCGATGCAGGACAAGCTTTCGAAGATGGGAAAGAAATCCTGAGGGCAGATTCCCAAAGCATTATTCATTGGTACTGCAACGAAGCCCGTAGATGAATGTGCGACCTTAGCAAGGCGCGCGCCGGACCGGCGGGCTGGCGTAGTTACGTTGATAGGCATCATTTATGGTGCCGTGTTAGCCGTCAACCAAACTGGAAGCGCCCACCTCGAACCAACGCCAGACCGGTGGGGCCGGTCCGGCGTGCGCCCTGCGCCTGTGGCGCGCACCGGGCGCAGACAGTTCCGATAGCGATTGAGATACTCAGCATGCCGGTCTAACCGCAAACGCGTGTGTAGTAGACAAAGCGGATCGGCCAGACAGCCGCTGGCCCGCGCCACTTGATCGCATCAGGCGCGTCAAGGAACATGGTATCCGGTGCATAGCATTCGCGAAATTCCGGCAACTGCGCCAATTCAGCGTCGCTGAGGAACCATGGCTCGTCGTCGATCAGGATACCGCGTGCGGACCCGACCACGATGACATCCGGCTCACGCTCCAGCACATAGGCCCCGTCGCCCTTGCTGTGGCCGGGGACCTCCTGCCACGAGGCCAGCACCGGCACCGGGTTGCGCCGCGCGATATGTGGATCGTTCAACCCCAGCATGTCGATGAACGTGTTGTCGGTTGCGAAATAGGGGGTTGATCCGGCCGTGTGCAATGCGATGGTTGATCCTTTTGGTAAGGTCTCGGCGAAGTGAAGGCCCAGCAAGCGGCCCATGAAGGCGGCTTCATCCTGCTTCAGGGGCGGGATCTGCAGGCCGGTGCCCGTCACCAGGGCCAGCGCAATGAGGCTGACCGGCTTGTCGCGACCATCGCTCAGATGCGTTGTCGCCAACAGGACCAGCATGGCCGCCGGAACCAGCACCGGCAGGAACAGGCGCGCGCCCAGCATGTGATCGCCGCCAGCCCAGCCGACGTACAGCAGGTAGGCCAGCATCGGCACGCCCAGCACCCGCACCAACCCGGCAGAGGGTGGTCGCCGCAGCAGGGCAACGAAGCCCAGCAAGCCCAAGGTTACGATCAACGCGGGCAGCAGGGACGCCAGCGCATAGCGTGGGAAAAAGGACAGCCGCGCCAGTGTCGGCAGCCCGGTCTTGGCGTGGAATGTCAGCGGCAGATATTCGCCATAGTACCAGACCCGCCACCCCATATGCGCAAAGGCCACCGCGGCAGGCACCCCGACGATCAGCACCGCCAGCCCAACCCGTCTGCCGGGCGACAGATTTGTCGCCAGCATCAGCCCCAGCCCTGCGCCCGCAATGAACTCCGCCGTATCCAGACGCGTCAGCACCGCAAGCGAAAAGGCGAGTGCGGCCAGAAGCGTACCACGCCCGTGGTCGCCATTGACGATGCGCAAAACGCCATACATGCCAAGGCCCAGAAGGGCGGCGACGGGCACAGCCTCTAGCCCGCCAAGCGTCCAGATCGCGACACCGGGGCTGGCGCCGATCATCGCCACGGCGGCGGCCCTTGCCACCGGTGCATCCGGCGCGACAAGATGCCCGGCCCGCGCGGCAACCACCAGCAAAAGGACCGCCGCCGCGACATTCAGCGACTGCGCCGCTGCGAGCGGATCAAACCCAAACCGGATCAGCCCGGCACTGGCGACCACATGCAGGAAATTGGTATAGCCCTCGACCCGTTCACCCAGGTTCCACACAAGTTGTCCATGTTCCGCCAGATTGCGGGCATAGCGCAGCGAAATAAAGCTGTCGTCATGAACGAACAGGCGGTGCCGCCACAGGTTCATGGCCAACAACGCCAACCCGGCGGCAATGCCGATCGCATCCCATGGAATGTCTCGTCCGGGCCGGGCTGATTGTGTGGTGTCGGTCATGGAATTTGGGCCTGTTTGCTCGTGCCGTGCCGCTATTCACGCGAATTCTGGTTTGAATAAGGTGGAAAGGCAGCTTTGCGTGGTCACGCGGCGGCGTCAAACACCGACTTCAGGGCGGCCTCCAGCTTGTCGAACATCTCGGCCATCTGAGTATCGGTCATCACAAACGGCGGGCAGAGCACGATGGATTGGCCCAGCGGGCGGCAGATCAGCCCATGATCGGTGCAGGTGTTGGCGATCTTTTCCGAGATGCTGAGGTCGCCGGGAAACGGCGTTTTGGTCGCCTTGTCCTGTACCGCCTCCAACGCGCCCATCAGCCCGCGCACGCGGACTTCGCCGATGTTGGGGTGTTGGGCGATGCGGTCCAGACCAGCCTCGAAGATTGGGATCAATGCGCGGGCGGTTTCGATCAGGGGCGGGGCGTCGCCGTCGCCGTCCAGAATGACCTCGATCGCTTTCAGCGCGATGGCACAGCCGACCGGGTGGCCCGAGGCGGTGAAGCCGTGGGCGAACTCCTCGGCTTCTTCGACCGCGGCCTGCATTCGGTCGGCAAGGTCGGGGCCAAGGATCACGGCCCCCATCGGGAACAGCCCGGCGGTCAGCGCCTTGGAACTGATGATGGCGTCTGGCACGAAGCCATAGCTGTCGCAGCCCCAGACCGCACCGGTGCGCCCAAAGCCGCAGATCACCTCGTCCGAGATCAGGGGAATGCTGTGCTTTTGCAGGATCGGCTGGATGGCCTGAAAATACCCTTCGGGTGGCGGGATCACACCGCCCGCGCCCAGCACGGGTTCCGCAACAAATGCGGCAATGGTCTTCGCGCCTTCACGCGCGATCATGTCTTCAAGCTCCTGCGCCAGGCGGGCGGTAAACTCAGCCTCAGTCTCGCCCGCCTGGCCCTCACGCCAGTAATGCGGGCAGGTCAGGTGCAGGAAGCCCGGCAGCGGCAGGCCGAAATCTTCGTTATAGGGCTTGCCGGTCATCGAGGCGCTGACCGCCGTGACCCCGTGATAGGCGTTTTTGCGGGTGATGATCTTGCGGCGCTGCGGCGTGCCCTCGGCCCCCGCCAGGAACCAGAGCATCTTGACCAGTGTATCGTTCGCCTCGGACCCCGAGTTGGTGTAGAACACTTTGCCCCGCGCGAACGGCGACACCTCGATCAGCTTTTCGGACAGCATGACGGTCTGGTCGCTCATCCGGCCAAAGAATGCGTGATAGCCGGGGAAACGGTCGTATTGCGCCTTGGCCGCGGCGGCGAGGCCCGCATGATCGAACCCGGCAACCATGTTCCAAAGGCCGGAGTTTGCGTCCAGATATTGGCGCCCATGCACATCAACCACATAGGGCCCATGCCCGTGGGTCAGGACCACCGCGCCGCGTTCCGCAACCGATGGCAGGTCGGTGAACCCGTAAAGATTATGCGCATCAGCGCGGCCTTCCCAACTGTTTGCGGCATGGTCTTTCATTGGGTTCTCCGAAATTGTCGCTTGGTGCGGGGGCGTCAAATCCCCAACCGGTCGCGCAGGGAATACCAGCGCATGGCCAGCGCCAGCAAGGGGGCGCGTGCGGCGCCGCCACCGGGAAAGCGCATCGCCGGCAGACCAGCCAGCAGGTCGAAGCGCGCGGCGTTGCCGCCAATCACCTCGGCCAACACTCGCCCGGCCATCACGGCCAGTGCGACGCCATGGCCGGAATACCCCGCCGCGCTGTAGACCGAGGGCGCGGGGCGCGCAAAATGCGGCAGGCGGTGGCTGGTGATCGCCAGCGTTCCGCCCCAGGCATGGTCAATCCGCACGTCCGCCAACTGCGGATAGACCTGCGCCAGCGCCGGGCGCACCTTGGCAGCGGTATCCCTGGGAAACCGATAGCCATAGCTTTCGCCGCCCCCGAACAGCAGGCGCTTGTCCGGCGTTTGCCGCCAATAATTGACGACAAAACGGGTGTCACTGGCGGCGATGTCTTTGGTCAGCAGCGCATCCTCGCCCAGCGGTTCCGTGGCCACGATATAGTTGTTGATCGGCATCACCCGGGCCGAAACCTGTGCGTCCAGCCCACCGACATAGCCGTTGGTGGCCAGAATAACATGGTCAGCGGTCACGCGGCCCTGATCACTGGTCACGATGTTCGGCGCGCCCGGGGTCAGGCTGATGATGGGTGTGTTTTCGTAAATACGCGCCCCGGCCGAAGCAGCCGCTTTGGCCAGCCCCAGCGCAAGGCGCAGCGGGTGGATATGCCCCGCGCCTTGGTCAAGCGTTCCGCCGGCATAAACGTCGGTGCCGACCAGCGCGGCCATCTGGGTGCGGTCCAGCAGTTCGATCTGTTCATACCCATAACGCTGCGCCAGCATCCCGGCTTCGGCGTGGGCCTCGGCCACTTCGGTGTCAAACCGGCAACAATGGGCCACCCCGCTGCGCCAGTCTGCGTCGATCCGGTGATCCCGGATCAGATCGCGCAGCGTTGCCTTCGCATCCTCGGCCAGATCCCATAACGCGCGGGCCTTCGCCGCGCCCAGCCGATTTTCTAGCCAGTCCTGCCCCTTGTTGAAGCCGGTCCCGACCTGCCCGCCATTGCGCCCCGAGGCACCAAAACCAACGCGATGCGCCTCGACAACCGCAACATCCACGCCCGCCTGCGCCAGATGCAGCGCCGCGCTGAGCCCGGTATACCCCGCGCCGATAATGCAGACGTCGGCGCGGGCATCGCCCCTTGGCGGCGGGAATGGTTCCAGCGGAGTGGCACTCGCGGCGTACCAGCTGTCCGGATAAGTGCCGGGCCTGTCGTTGGCGAACAGCAGGTTCATCAAGTATCGCTCGTTTCTGTCGAAGAAGCACACGGGATCATTTGGCTGCCAGCCTTTGCCGACTGAGGATTGAGAATTATGACAAGACCGATAGTTCCAACAACGAATATCAGCACAAACATCCTCACTCCGCGCCGTGCCATTCGCCACAAGACCACGCCCATCAACCAGATGAGCCCGCCCCACGTTGTTGTCAGCGTCAATGCAATCACGATCAGCAAATGGATCAGCATCCACATGGCTCAGACGTTCAAAAGCAGGTGTTCACGCTCCCACGGGGAAATCACCTGTGAAAAGGCCTTGTGCTCCATCCGCTTGAGGGCGGCGTAGGTTGCGGCAAACTCCGGCCCGAGGACTTTGTGGAGCTTTTCGGACCCTGCGAACAGATCGACCGCGTCGCCCAATCCGCGCGGGATGTCGGCGGCGTTGGTGTAGGCGTCGCCGCGAAACTCGGGCGAGGGCTCGGCCTGTTCGGTTAGACCCAGCAGTCCGCAGGCCAGCGAGGCGGCGATGCCCAGGTAAGGGTTGCAATCCATGCCCGCCAGCCGGTTTTCAACGCGGCGCGCGGTGGGGTCCGAGATCGGGACGCGCAGCCCCGTGGTGCGATTGTCGCGCCCCCATTCAAGATTGATTGGCGCTGCGAAATCAGGGACATAACGGCGATAGCTGTTCACATATGGCGCCAGAACCGCGATCGCGCTGGGCAGGTGTCGCTGCATCCCGGCGATGAAATGCAGGAAGGCCGGTGTTTCACTGCCGTCCGGATTCGAAAAGATATTCTGCCCGGTTTTCGCATCCACGACCGAATGGTGGATATGCATGGCCGAGCCTGGCTCGTCCTGGATCGGTTTGGCCATGAACGTCGCCATGCAGCCGTGGCGCAAGGCGGCTTCGCGGATCATGCGTTTGAAAAAGAAGATCTCATCAGCCAGATTGATCGGGTCGCCGTGGCGCAGGTTCAACTCGATCTGGCCGGCGCCGCCTTCCTGAAGAATTCCATCAATCTCAAGACCTTGCGCTTCGGCAAAGTCATAGATGTCGTCAATGACCGGGCCGTATTCGTCGACAGCACTTAGGGAATAGGCCTGGCGCGCTGCTGCCGGGCGACCGGTGCGTCCGATGGGCGGTTCGATCGGCATGTTGGGGTCGATGTTGGGCGCGACCAGGAAGAACTCCATCTCGGGCGCGACCACGGGGGTCCATCCCTGCGCGGCATAGGCGTCAACCACGCGGGCCAGCACGTTGCGCGGCGCGACCGGCATCGGTTCACCCGATTGCAGGACGACATCGTGGATCACCTGAATGGTCCAGTCGGCGGTCCAGGGGGCGGCCGTGGCAGTGGACAGATCCGGGCGCAGGATCATATCGGGCTCGGTCCAGTCTTCACCCTCTAGGTCGACCCAATCGCCGGTGATTGTCTGCAAAAAGATCGAGTTGGGCAGGAAAAACTGCTTCTGCTGGGCGAACTTGCTGGCCGGCATTGCCTTGCCACGGGCGACGCCTGCGATGTCGGCGACCAGGCATTCAACCTCGTCCAGGCGTTTGCCGTCCAGATAGTTACGTGTCGCTTCAGGGAAATTGTCCTGCCAGTCAGCCATCCGGAGACCCTTTCTTGAAGAATGATGCAATCATGTCGGCATAGGCGCGGTTGTCATCGCCAAGATCGCGCGCAGCACGCGCTGTGTCGAGCATGCCATCGGGGATCAGGCCCGGCCCGCGTGCGTCGATCAACGCTGCAAAAGCGGCCGCGTCATATTCGGGGTGCGGCTGCACCGAAAAGGCGCGATCGTCATAGATCAGCGCGGCGTTTCGGCAAAAGTCATTCCCGGCCAGCACCTGCGCGTCTTGCGGCAGTTCGACGACCTGATCCTGATGCCAGGCGTTCGCGAAAAGTTTTCGGCCGTTCCAATCATATTGGGTGCGCCCGACTGACCAGCCGCCGGTAAATTTTTCGACCCGCCCGCCAAGGGCCTGGGCGATGATCTGGTGGCCAAAGCAGATGCCGACCATGGGGCGGCGCGTTGCATAGCAGTCTCGGATAAACTGTTCCAGCGGCGGGATCCACGGGTGATCCTCATACGCGCCGTGTTTTGACCCGGTGATCAGCCAGCCATCTGCGGAAGCGATGCCTTGCGGGAATTCGTTGTCGACCACATTCCAGGCCGAAAAGGAAAAGCCGTTGCCATCCAGCAGGCGGGCGAAGAAGGCGTCATAATCGCCGAAATCCGGTTGCAGTTCATCCGGGGCGTGGCCGGTTATCAGTATGCCGATGTGCATTGTCTTGATACGTTCTGTCAGGGTTGCGCGACGCTATCCCGGCGCGGCGGGGCGGTCAAACCAGCGACAGTGTCAGCGCCCGTTGTTCGCCCGGCGTAAGCCCGGGCCAAAGCGCGTGTTCATGACGTTTTGTCATCACGAAGTTGCGGATCAGGTCGGCAGGCAGGAACCGACGCACCTGCGCCGATTGTTCAAACGCATGGATTGCGCTGGATAAATCGGGGGGAATCGCCGGGCAGTCCGCTGCATAGGCGTTGCCGGTCGTCGGCGCGGGCGGGTCGGTTGCGTCCTCGATTCCGTTCAGCGCAGCCCCAAGCATCGCGGCCAGCAACAGATAGGGGTTGGCGTCGCCACCGGCCACGCGATGTTCGATCCGGCGCGCTTTTGGTGCGCCACCGGGGATGCGCAGGGCGACGGTTCGGTTTTCGTACCCCCAGGCGACGGCGGTCGGGGCGTGGGCCTCGTCAACGAAGCGGTCATAGCTGTTGACAAAAGGCGCGAATATCAGGGTTGAGGCGGGCATCGCCGCCAGGCATCCGGCGACGGCGTGGCGCAGCAGCTTACTGCCGGTTTCGCCAGAATCGAACCTGTTGCGGTCGGAGTTCTGGTCCCACAGCGAAAAATGCACATGCAATCCGGTGCCCGGCCCGTCAGCGAAGGGTTTGGGCATGAACGTGGCGGTGACCCCATGTTTGCGCGCCAGCCCCTCGGCCAGCATGCGGAACAGCCAGGCGGTATCGGCGATTTCCAGCGGGTCGGTATGTGCCAGCGTGACTTCGAACTGGCCTGATCCGGCTTCGGACATCGCGTCACCGATGCCAAGGCCCATGACCTCGGCACCGGCGTAGAGGTCGTTGAAGAAGCCCTCAACCTCGTCCAGTGCGGTCAGGGACAGGGTGTTGCCGCCGGGGCGTTCGGCGTGCATCGGGCTGAATTCGGGTGACGTGGCTGACAGAAGATGGAACTCCATCTCGAAGGCTGCCTCAACCCGCCAGCCTTTCGCGGCATAGCGATCAACAACCGCGCTGAGTGCGTGCCGCGGGTCGCCCGAAAACGGGCGGCCATCATCGTGATGCAGGGTCATCGGCAGCAACGCTGCGGGTTGTGACAGCCACGGCATCAGGACCGGCCCGCGCGCCGTCGGGCGCAGCAGGCCATCGGCATCGCCGGTTGCGAATACCAGTGGGCTGTCGTCGATATCCTGCCCCTTGAAGTCCAGGTTCAGGGCCGAAAACGGCATCCGCGCGCTTTGCGCCTTCGCGGCGCCTGCACGCGCCATGCGCTTGCCAATGGCGCGTCCGTTCAGGTCGCAAATGGCAAGCCTGAGTGATTCCACGTCCGGATGCGCGGCCAGCCAGTCGTCCAGCGGCCTCATCGGATCAGTTGCGGGCGATAGCGGATGCGCCTGGCCGCTTCGGGCCGGTGCCGGTTCAGTCTCCGGTTCCCCAGACCGAAGATCGCCAGCAGCAGCAAGGTCAGCAAGATGAAATAGCCCGCGAGGATCGGATAGGGGATGAAGGGATTGAATGTTTTGTCGGCGAAGTAACTGGCGTAATAAAGCGCGTCGCCCCTTTGCTGCCATGCCGGGAAGCTGGAAAAGAAAACCAGCGTAGTGGACTGGAACAGAAAGATCGCCTCGTTCGTGTAGGCGGGCCAGGCCAGGCGCAGCATGGTGGGCCAGATGACGCGTCGAAACCGGGTCCAGCCGGTCATGCCATAGGCGTTCGCAGCCTCGATATCACCGCGCGGCACTGACCTGAGCGCGCCATAAAGAATCTCGCCCGAATAGGCAGCGGTGTTCAGGATCAGCACGATCAACGCCCCGGCCTGCGCGGCGGTCAGCCCCGGCAGAATGCCAGCCTGCTTCATGCGCAGGAAGATGAAATAGGCCAGAAAGAACTGGATGAAAAGGGGCGAGCCCCGGAAGATTAGCACGTACCACTCGGCAGGTTTGCGCAGCCAGGGCGAGGTGGCGGATTTCGCAACGCCCACTGCATTGGCAATGAAAAACCCGATCACCAGCGCGCAGACCGCGAAATATATGTTCCACAGCAAGCCCGAGCCGATGAGCGTGAATTGTTGACACAGGGTAAAATCTTCACGCGGCAACAGGCGTTCGCCGATTCCGATCGACCGCAGCGCATAGGCCTGTATCGTTTCCCAGCAGCTCATAACGTGCCGGCAAGTGTGGCTTGCCCGCGTGACAGACGGGCGGTCAGGCGGCCCAGGACACGTTCGGACAGTTTGGTGAAGGCCAGATAGAATACCAGCAGCCCAAGGAAATACCACAGCCGCCAGTCGCCATGCGGATAGGCGGTGAAATTCGGGGTCTTGGTGCCGCCCAGTTCCCGCGCCCAGTAAACGATGTCTTCAACGCCCAGCAGGAACAGCAGCGGCGTCGCCTTGATCAGGATCATCCAGACGTTGGACAGGCCCGGCAAGGCGTAGACCCACATCTGTGGCACCAGTATGCGGCGGAACGCCTGGCGGCGGGTCATGCCGTAGGCTTGCGCGGCCTCCAACTGGCCATCGGGGACCGAGCGCATGGCGCCGAACAAAACGTTGGCGGCGAAAGCTCCGAAAACGATGGCGAAAGTCACGACGGCCAGGAAGAATCCATATACCTCGTGCATCCACTGGGGCGAGGTTGACAAGGGCAGTTTCGCCGCGTCGCAGACCCGGAAGTCATTGCCCTGCCAGATCGGCTCGGTCCAGCCGGGGCAGGCGAACTGGTGGCGGGTCCATTCCAGGCCCTGATCCAGCGCGATGACGAAGAACAGGAAAAAGGCGATGTCCGGCACGCCGCGCACGACGGCGATATAGGCCTTGCCGAACCAGCGCAGCGGCGCAATGTCCGAACGCGCCGCGACCGCGCCGCCAAATCCGAATGCCAGAGAGGTTGGTGCCGTGATGCCCAGCAGGGCGAGGACGGTCAGAAACGACCACCAGAGACCAATGTGCTTGCCCGTGGTCAAATAGCACGACAGCCAGCGGACACCGTCAAGTGTCTCGGGATCGGCGCAGAAATCGAAGATGGCGGGCCTCCTCGGCCAGTCAGAAACCGGGGGGCGCGCGGCCCCCCGATCCGGTGTTGTCCGGCGTCAGCTTACCACTGGCTGCCGACTTCCCATTTCGCGATCATCGCATTCAGCGTGCCGTCATCCTTCATCGACTGGATCGCCGCGTTGAAGGCATCGCGCATCTCGCCATCGGATTCGCGGAACCCCATGGCGGTGCCGCCGCCGATCATCTCTTCCTGGTCGAGCATCATCAGGTCGGCGTCATCCGCAACGATTGGCTCAAGGTAGCTTTTGTCAGCCAGAACCGCATCTGCTTCACCGTTCTTGACCGCGGCGATGGTTTCTTCGGGTGTTGCAAATTCAACCAGCGTCGCACCGGTGTTGGCAACGAAGGCCGCCTGAATGGTGTTGGTCTGGGCCGCGATTACGCCGCTGGACAAGTCAACATCCGCCGACATCGTGACGTAGGCCGACGGATCCGGCGGAATATAGGCGTTGGTGAAGTCGATGACCTCGTCACGCTCGTCCGTGATGCTCATGCCGGCGATGATGGTGTCGTAGTTGCCGGACACAAGGTTCGGGATGATCGAGTCCCATTCGTTCGTGACCCACTCACAGGTCAGTTCGGCGCGCTTGCACAGTTCATCGCCCAGCTCTCGTTCGAAGCCGTCGACTTCGCCGGCATCGTTGATGAAGTTGTACGGCGGGTACGCGCCTTCGGTGCCCAGGCGGACGGTGGAATGGCTGGCAGCCAGTGCCATGCCAGCGCTGAGCGCCACGGCAGCCGTTGCGAGGATCAGTTTTTTCATTTTTTTACTCCCAGAGTTGGATCGTGGCGCGGAGACTATCAGTTGTTCGACGCGGGCGGAAACCACTTGTCGGTCACTTCGCGCAGCTTTCCGCCACGTTCTATGGCGGCCAGACCGGCATTGAACGCATCCAGCAACGCGGTTTCGCCGGGTCGGAAACCGATTCGCACACCGCCGTCAAAGGTTATTCGGGCGCTGGTCACCTCCAGCGACCCGTCCGAGGCTGCGGCGAACCCTTCCATTAACTGAGTCATGCCGATTGCCGCATCGGCAGTTCCTTCGGCGACGGCTTCAACCGCTGCCTCGATCGTGGCGGTTCCGATGACGTCAAAGCCTTCAGCCATGGCGTGCCCTTCCTGAAGCGATCCTTTCAGGACGGCGACGCGCGCACCGGGCACCAGCGTATCGCCGCGTCGCACCAGCCAGGCGGCGCTGCCACTGCCGTGATAGGGTTCGGAAAAGGCGATGATCTGGGCGCGTTCGGGGTTCGGGCCCATGCCTGACATGATGGCGTCAATCTTACCCGTATCCAGGGCGGAAATCAGGTCTTCCCACGGCATTCGGACCCAGGTGCAGTCCGCCGCGATTTCGGCGCACAGGATCGAGGCAAGCTCGACCTCGAACCCGTCCAGCCCCTCGTCCGGATTGAGGAAGCTATAGGGCGGATAGGCGCCGTCTGTGCCTAGGCGGACAGGTTGGGGTAAGTCCTGAGGATAGGCGGGCTGCGCAGTCACCAATGCACAGATCAGCGCAAGGCGTTTCACGCAGCCTGCCCGGCACTGAGGAACTTCTGCAATCGCGCCGAGGTTGGTCGGTTGAACACCTGATCGGGCGGGCCCTGTTCTTCGACCCGTCCTTCGTGCAGGAACACAACCTGATCGGACACATCGCGGGCCAGGCGCATGTCATGGGTGACCAGCAGCATGGTCCGTCCTTCGGTGGCAAGATCCTTAATGACCTTCACGACCTCTTGTTCCAGTTCCGGGTCCAGCGCACTGGTTGGTTCGTCAAACAGCAGGGCGCGCGGTTCCATGCACAGGGCGCGCGCGATGGCGGCGCGCTGTTGCTGCCCGCCCGACAATTGTGCGGGCCAGACATCGCATTTATCGCCGATTCCGACCTTGGAGAGGTATTTGCGGGCCGCGGCCTCAACCTCGTCCCGGTCGCGTTTCAAAACATGCAGCGGGGCCTCCATGACGTTCTGCAAAACGGTCATGTGGGACCAGAGGTTGAATTGCTGGAACACCATCGACAGGTTGGTGCGGATACGGGTGACCTGTGCGGGATCAGACGGGCGACGGTCCAGCCCGGTGCCGCGCCACTTGATTGGCTCACCCTCGAACAGGATCTCTCCGGACTGGCTGTCTTCCAGCAGATTGGCACAGCGCAGCAGGGTGGATTTGCCCGATCCGGACGATCCTATGAGCGATACAACGTGCCCCTTCGGGGCAACCAGATCGACGCCTTTCAGAACCTCAAGTTCGCCATAGCATTTGTGCAGCGCGCGAATGTCGATGACAGGGGCAGACTCGGAATTGGCGGTGTCGGACACGGCGGCGCGCTCACATTGATCAGGTCAGCGGCCAGATTGCCTGCATTTTGGCGGCGTTTGCAATGGGCCGTCGCGATCAACCGGTGGCCGGGGTCCAGACATCAAGGTAGGCCTGCGCCGGAATCCGCACGAGGCCGGTCAGTAGCAGATCGTCGCGGTCAGATTGCGAAAGGGCCGGAATGGCGGCGGCGATCGCAGCGGCAAGGGGTGCGGGGTCACGGGTTGCCGCCGTGACATAGGGCAGCCCGGGTGTCGCACGGGTGCGGGCAAGGACCCGCAGATTGCCCGCGAAACTGTCGTGGCGTTCAATCAACGCCCAGCTGACCGCGTCCAGTGCTGCGATGTCTGCCCCGCCTTCGGCAACCATACGGGCCGAGGCCTGATGACTGCCGGAATTGATGGTCCGGCGGCGAAACGAAAACCCGAGCGCTGCCGCCTCGCATTCAGGCGCGGCCCAGCCGGATTGCGACAGCGGGTCATTGCGGGCCAGAACCGCATCGGCAAAGTCCGTGAGGGTCGCCCGGCGGTCGTCGGCACGAACCACCATGGCCGAATGGTAATAGCCCGGCGCGTTGCCAGGCAGGGCATATGACGGGGTTGCGACAAGGTGCACCTTACCATGCAGGCGCGTGCGATAGGGAAAGCCGCAGGTCTGCGACAATAGCAGGTCAGGCGATTGCCAATCCTCCCAAGCGTCGCCATTTCTGTGCAGGGTTTCCGGGCCATCGCCCAATGCGGCCCGGATCGCCTGCCAAAAGCGATCTGTCGCGCCACGTACCTCGGGGCGATCGTACATCGGCAGGCTGGCAATCATATGCGCGATCAATCGCGGGCGGCGACCCTTTGGCGGGCCAGGGCGCTGTCGCGGTCATTCACCCCCAGAAGCGAGGCGACCAGGCGCAGCTGCGTATCCTCATCATGGTCGCGTTCACCATCGGCCAATGCTACGGCCCACAGCGCCTCGATCACGGTTTCGCGGTTTTCATGCGGAACGGCATCCTTGATGGCGCGGGTGAAACGCACGGTATCCGGCGCCTCGGCTTCCAGGATCTCGGCTTCGCCGCGCAAGGCTTTGGCGGCCGCAAGCGGCAGGTCATAGCGCTTCGAGAGCTGATGGTCGATCTGGGCAACCTCGGCCGGGGCATAGTGATCGTCTGACCTTGCAACCCTCACCAGCAAGGCAGCCAAGGCCAGCCTGCTGTCAGGTTCATGCAAGGGTTCGGGTTCGGGGGCCGTCAGGCGGCGGATGAGATCTGCAAACATGGTGTTAGATATAGGGGATTGTGGCGACGAGGGAAGGCCGCATTCGCCGGGTAAGGCCCTCAGGCGATGTACCAACCCGATGTGCGTGCTGCTTCGCTGCGGCGAAACCGCAATTGCCGTGCGGCGCGGGCGTGCACCAACCCCAGCCCTGCCGGCACCAATTCCAGCCCCAGACATTGCGCTATGGCCAGCCGATGATTGCCGCCCCACCCGACAAGCAGGCGACCGTCGCGCGCCATGTGCACAGTGATTCCGTCATGTTCGATCATGCGCCCCGCGACAGATGTGGCACGTGAAGGAAGACCGTGCGCACTGGCCGCTTCAAAAAGCGCATCCAACTGTTGATAGCGTTTGACGTCGTCGTCATGAGTCCGGCACCCGTCCATTGCCCCATCTTTTGTCTTTGCGATTCCGGCGGCCATATGGTCATAGACACCCGCTTCCGCCCAGCTTTGACCATCGAGCCAGTGCAACCGGCAGCACTGCGCGCGCCAGCTTTCGTCAAAGCGTGGCCCGCCGATGTCCCAGGACCCGCCTCGAATGCGTCCGTATTTCCGGATCCGGACGCTGGGGCCACAGAAATGCGTAAGGGTTTCGGGTCGCACCCAGACCCGTTCACTCGGAAAGGCTGTGGCCCCGTACACGGCTTTGCATGCGGCTGCACGAATTGCCCTACGAATCCTTGTGCGCGCATGTTTCACCGCGCTGCCCCCAATTGCACCCCGGCGAATTCTGTATCACAGCACCGGCATTGCGCAACGTTGAACCTGATCCTAGGCGTCGTACCCTTCGACGATGATTACGGTGCCATCCGACACTTCTTCGCGGATCGCCTTGGCAGCCTGATATTCAGGATCTTCATAGCAGGCGAGCGCGGCAGCATAGCTCGGGAACTCAATAACAACCGAACGCGGATGCGCCGTGCCTTCGACGACCTTCTGCTGCCCGCCACGAATGACGAAACGCGCGCCGTGGCGCGCAAAAGGGGCGGCATTGGCGGCTTTGTATTTCTCATAAGTCTCGGCGTCATGGACGATGTTGTTGGCGATCCAGTAGGCTTTTGGCATGGGGGATCCTTTGAGCAGAGGCAATCGGACAACTGAGGCTTCAGCTGATCATGGCGGCGTGACCATATTTGATATCATCTATCGCGATGCCGCCGGGCACAACGTTTGAAATTGTGATTCCGCCGATCACCGGCAGCCCGTTCTGTGTACATAATGCGACCCGAGACGCGCCTGAAATCTCGAAGTAGATATAGGACAAATGCGTGCCCGATGTATCAAACACGTGAATCCTGATTGTACCGCCTTTGTATTTCCCACCCAACGCAAAGACCTTGAACCCAACAGCGACCTGAGCGTGGTGAAATCCGAACGATATGGAGCCATTTCCGGTAAGGAAATCAGGGGGCGGTCCGAGACCGGCAAGCATTTGGGATTCGTTGGTTTTCACCAGCGCGAGATTTTCTTCGGCGGTCCCGGAATACACTCTCAGAGGGCTGGCAGCATCCGGTCGCGCGTTGTCGTATGCGCCCCGAGTGTACCAGGAGTCGAAAATGTTTGGGCGCCGCGGACTGAAGCTTTCTCCGAAAGCGACATCTCCGATTCCAAAGACATCGTCGATTAGTGTTTCACTTTCGATGCGCGGGTCTTCGAAGTTGATCCTGATTGGTGTGCCCAGATCGTCGTAGTTGCACAGCTGGATATTGGGTTCGGAGGCCGCGGCGGGCAGACCGGAGGTTGCTATGGCGAGGCATGCCAATGCTGCAAGGAAACATCTGACGAGGCGTTGAACGCTCAAATGCATTGATTGGGGCACCTCAAACCAACCTAGACACTTCCTTCGCCGCCCCGACAAACCCTTCAAACAACGGATGCGGCGCAAAGGGTTTGCTTTTCAGTTCCGGGTGAAATTGCACCCCGATGAACCACGGATGATCCGGCCATTCGACGATTTCGGGCAGGCGACCATCCGGGCTCAGCCCTGAAAACTTCAGGCCCACCGCCTCCAGCTTTTCGCGGTATTTGATGTCCACCTCATACCGGTGGCGATGGCGTTCCTTGATCGCTGTCGTGCCGTAGATTTCGGCAACTTTTGATCCAGCCTCCAACGTCGCCGCATAAGCGCCCAGACGCATCGTGCCGCCCTTGTCGTCCAACACGGTGCGGGCGATCTTCTGGTTGTCTTTGACCCATTCTTTCAGGTGGAAGATCACCGGTTCAAAGCGTTCTTCGCCGGCTTCGTGGTCAAACTCCTGGCTGCCCGCGTTTTCCATCCCGGCGAGGTTTCGCGCAGCCTCGATCACCGCCATCTGCATGCCCAGGCAAATCCCAAGGTAGGGAATTCCGCGGGTTCGTGCGAATTCGGCGGCTTTGATTTTGCCTTCGGTGCCACGTTCGCCAAATCCACCGGGAACCAAGATCGCGTGGAACCCTTCCAGCCAGGGGGCGGGGTCCTCACGCTCAAAAATCTCGGCGTCGATCCATTCAAGCCTGACCCGAACCCGATGCGCCATGCCGCCGTGGGTCAGCGCTTCGGCGATGGATTTATAGGCGTCTTCCAATTGTGTGTATTTGCCGACGACGGCGACGCGAACTTCGCCCTCGGGGTTGAAAATCCGGTCGGCAACATCTTCCCAGACGGACAGGTTCGGCGCGGGGGCGGGGGCAATGCGGAAGGCATCCAGAACCGCCTGATCCAGCCCTTCACGATGATAGGCCAGCGGCGCTTCGTAGATCGATTTGAGGTCGGGCGCGGCGATCACATCTTCCTTGCGCACGTTACAAAACAGCGCGATCTTCTCGCGCTCCTTCTCCGGGATCGGCTTGTCAGAGCGACAGACCAGAACGTCTGGCGCGATCCCGATTGAACGCAGTTCCTTGACCGAGTGTTGCGTCGGCTTGGTTTTCAACTCGCCCGCAGCACCAATCCAGGGCAGCAATGTCAGGTGCATGAAAACACATTCGCCGCGCGGGCGATCCTGCGCAAACTGGCGGATCGCTTCGAAAAACGGCAACCCCTCGATATCGCCGACGGTGCCGCCGATTTCGCACAGCATGAAATCAACCTCATCATCACCGATGGCGATGAAATCCTTGATCTCATTGGTGACGTGGGGAATCACCTGGATGGTCTTGCCCAGATAATCTCCGCGCCGTTCCTTCTCCAGCACGGTCGAATAGATCCGCCCCGACGAGACCGAGTCCGTCTTGCGTGCCGACACCCCGGTGAAACGCTCATAGTGGCCAAGATCCAGGTCGGTCTCTGCCCCGTCATCGGTGACGAAAACCTCGCCATGCTCGAATGGCGACATCGTGCCCGGATCGACGTTCAGATACGGGTCCAGTTTGCGCAGCCGAACGGAATACCCCCGCGCCTGCAACAACGCGCCCAACGCGGCCGAGGCCAATCCCTTGCCAAGCGAAGACACCACGCCGCCGGTGATAAAAACGTATCGTGCCATGGATTTGCGGGACCCCCGTGATGTCGAATGCAGCGGCAATTTCCGACCCCAAACGGGCCAGTATCACGGGATTTGAGCCATAAAGGATTCGCAGCCGAACCGCAATATCCTGCGGTTATCCGCGCCAAAAATTCTAGCGATAGTAGGTGCCACAGCAACAAAACGCCGAACAACTGCCCATCATTGACCCAAAAATATCCCGGGGGGCTGGGGGCTGGGCCTCAGGAATCTCGTGTCTGGGGGCTGGCCCCCAGCGACCCCGCGTCTGGGCGCGCCCCCAGCAATCTCGCGCCCGGCGACAAGTACCCTGATCAGTCGGCGCGCGGCACCAGCGGAGTATCGCCGGATGTCGGCGGCAACAGGTCTTCGCCCGCTGGCAGGCTGTCTTCGGCCGCAGGCTCGGTGATCTGAGTATCGGTGATCCGGTCCAGAACTGACGAGGTCGATGACTTCTGCGCCGCGATGATCGTCAGCGCGATCGAGGTGCAGATAAAGGCGATTGCGAATCCCCAGGTCAGTTTGCCCATTGCGGTCGCCGCTGCGCGCGACGAAACCGCCCCGCCGCCGCCGCCGCCGATCCCAAGGCCGCCACCTTCCGAACGTTGCAACAGTACGGCACCGATCAGGCACAGGGCCAGGATAAGGTGGATGACAAGGACGACGTTTTCCATGGGCTTCTTGCTTTCGACCGGGGTGGACGGGCGGTATCTAGTGGTTCAGGGCGCGCGCCGCAAGCCGCCTTAGGGTCTGTGCCGGTTATCCCGCACCGCTGGTTCACTGATCGGCATCGTCCACGTCATATTGGCCCGACATGGCACGGCGCACGAAACTCCAGCTCAGCCCGATGCCCAGAACCACCGACAGCGCAAATATCGCGATCCAGCCAGAGGTCGCACGGCTGTCAAAGCTCAGAATCCCCCAATCCCACAGGACCCAGATCAACGCACCGACAATCGCAATGACAAGCAGCATACCGAAGGACCCGATCGAGCGCAGCGTGGCGCGCAGGTAGATCACGTAGCCGACGAACAACACCAGTCCGAACAGCACCACCAGTGGCAGTTGACCATCCCAATTGTCGCGTGCCCAGGTGACATAGTTCAGATCAGTCGGGTTGAATGTTGCCGCGATCAGAAAGAAGGCGAACAGCCAGCGCAGGAAAAAGCCCATCAGATACGGTCCTTCGATTGGTTGGTCCGAAATTGGCGCGCATCTCCGGCCCTGTCCAGCCCCACGTCCTCGTGCAGCGCGGCGTTTTGGCGGTTTCACACGCCGCGCGGGGCCGCTATACCGGCGCGGGTTTCAGCGAATATGAGAAGAGAGAGCACATGGCCAACGTCGCAGTTGTCGGCGCCCAATGGGGCGACGAGGGGAAAGGCAAGCTGGTTGACTGGCTGAGCGAACGCGCCGACGTCATCGTCCGCTTTCAGGGCGGGCATAACGCCGGGCATACGCTGGTCATTGATGGCGAAGTCTACAAGCTTAGCCTGCTGCCAAGCGGCATCGTGCGCCCCGGCAAGCTGAGTGTCATTGGCAACGGCGTCGTGCTGGACCCCTGGGCGCTTCTGGAAGAAATCGCGCGCCTTGGCGAACAAGGGGTCGAGGTGTCCCCGGATAACCTGATGATCGCCGAGAATACGCCGCTGATCCTGCCGGTACATGGAGAGTTGGACCGCGCGCGCGAAAACCAGAACTCGATCGCCAAGATCGGCACCACGGGGCGCGGTATCGGCCCGGCTTATGAAGACAAAGTCGGGCGGCGCACCGTGCGGGTGGCCGATCTTGCGGATCCGGCAACACTTGATGCGCGGCTTGACCGGTTGCTGCTGCACCATGATGCGCTGCGCCAGGGGCTGGGTCTGGAGGCTGTGGATCGTGACGCCCTGAAATCCAAACTGCTGGAGGTTGCCCCGAAGATCCTGCAATTCGCCAAGCCGGTCTGGAAGATCCTTGGTGAACAGCGCCGCGCGGGCAAGCGCATCCTGTTTGAAGGTGCGCAAGGCGCGCTTCTGGATATCGACTTTGGCACCTATCCCTTCGTCACCT